>Ga0209463_1001806_pt1 | contig 12488 bp, 17 predicted proteins | sample AgamicMgSfrz_FD_187169 | JGI IMG/M metagenome (GOLD analysis project Ga0209463, IMG submission 187169) | Agave microbial communities from Guanajuato, Mexico - Mg.Sf.rz (SPAdes) (version 2) | ecosystem: Host-associated > Plants > Phyllosphere > Phylloplane/Leaf | place: Guanajuato, Mexico... | reverse complement strand
ATGATTCTTCTAATTTCGCTAAACAAAGCTAACCGACAGAAAAGAAGAAGAAGTAAAAAAAGGATCTCTCTTGATAAAGAGAGATCCTTTTTTTAATATATTGACGTTTCGGCACAACATATCGATTGCTCAATCAAATAGTCATTATAGTCATTCATGCAAGGCTTAAACTCCTTCGAAGGGACAGATTGTGAATCTGTTGTAGGTGAGTGGGATAATGGGAAACTTCTTTTTTATAAGGATAAGGATAAGGATAAAATAGGAATCTCACAAATTAAAAAATTATATGAGGCATACTTTGAAATGTTACGATTTGAAATGAATGTTCTTGGTTGTAAGGCGACTGAATTAAGACATCTTATAGGTCGTTTAGGTGAATTTTTTTGTGTTCTTTATATGAATGGTGAGCTATCCAAAGTGACGAATCAGCATGGATATGATGTCATCAAAGAAGGGAGAAGAATAAGTGTTAAAACAACTGCCCAAGAAAAAGGTTTTATTACGATCAATCAAAACACATTCGACCAATTTGATGACTTCTTCGTAGTTCAGTATAAAGATGATGATTTGAAACTATTATTTTATGGGCCAAAGGAAGAGATTCCATCGCTTAGACCATATGGGAATACTTATGAGGTTGATATAAATTCTTTAAAAAGAGTAGAAAAGACACTCCTATAGGGTGTCTTTTTAGCAGAAGTAAACAGCTCCAACAATGATTCTTCAGCTTTGTAATTGTTATAGGAATCATATGAAACAAAAAATATTAGTGCTCAGTGACTAATATTTTCTATCCGGCCCCATCAAGCTAAAAAAGAATATATACAAACATAGCCTTATACAATTGCATTTAACTTTATTTAAATCTTTATGTATAAGTGTTATTTTATACATTCACTTGATTGTTAAATATGCAGGTATGATTCTCAACGCTCTTATGTTTTACCTGTTTTGAGTTAAAAATAAGAAAATTCGAAATGTTAGTTGTATATATTGTGTTAAATATTGTAAAATGAAATGGTACCAACAAAACTAAATTGGTACCAAAGGTTTAGGGGGCGGATTATGAAACAAAGAATAGTAACAGAAACCATTCATCAAATTCAAACGAAGGGGTTTACATTTACAATTAGTGATTTAGCAAAACAATTAGCTGTCAGTAAGAGGACAATCTATGAGCACTTCTCTTCAAAAGATGAAATAGTAGATGAAGTTATTCGTAATGTAATAGAAAATATTCAAGAAAAGGAAAAAAATATCGCTGAAGATGATACGTTACAAACAGTTGAAAAAATAAGGCTCATTTTAATTTGCATTCCACAACAATTTCAATTTATGGATGCACGTTTATTAGTAGAACTAAAAAAACATCATTATTACCAATGGTTAAAATTAGATCAGTTTTTACGTGAAGGCTGGTCTACTGTAATCGGTTTAATAGAAGAGGGAATGAGAGAAGGAAGCATAAGAAAAATTCAAATTTCGTTTTTTATTGAAGTGTATTTGGGGGCACTGAATCGCATATATGATCCTATGTTTATTGAAAAGAGTGATTATACATTGGGAAGTATGCTTGAATCGATTATGGACATGTTACTATATGGCATTTCTAATTCGAAATAAAAGGTGGGAAAATAGTGCAGTGGATTTATTTAAGTTTAGCAATTTTATTTGAAGTAGCGGGTACAACTGCGATGAAATTATCTGATGGATTAACGAAACTAGTACCAAGCATTCTTATTTTTGTATTTTATGTAGCAAGTTTTACATTTCTTTCATTTGCATTAAAAGGGATGGAAATGTCCGTTGCATATGCGGTTTGGTCAGGTATGGGAATTGTAACGATTACAACAATTGGTTTTATTTATTTTGGGGAAAGTATCAATATAATTAAGATACTAGCAATTCTTTTTATATTAATTGGAGTCGTAATTTTAAATTTTAATAGTGCTGCACATGAAGCGAAGAAAAAAGAAATAGTGGAGGAACGTATACATTGAATCGATTAAAGTATTTTTTCCTTATTACTGATCTTGGATTTGTTGTATATTGGCTCATAACAATTTTTCATATGATTCCGCAAGAATATTTGTTTAAAGATTATGAAGACCCAATTTTAGTAGCATGGAACTGGTCTTTTTTACCCTTGGATTTGTTAATCTCGTTAACGGGACTTTTAAGTTTGTATTTGTATTCTAAACAAAAACATATTTGGAGCCACTTTGCATTTTTATCATTAATTTTAACTTTTTGCTCAGGGTTACAGGCTCTAGCATTTTGGACAATCCGTTTAGATTTTGATATGTCTTGGTGGATCCCTAATTTATATTTATTAGTTTATCCATGCTTCTTTTTAAAAAGTGTTTGGAGAGAGTGTGGATGGTATGAGACTAACATGAGAAAAGAAAGAAAAGAATTCATGTAATATAAGAAAGATTGGATCTTTAAGCACATTCGAATTCTAGATGCAACAACATTTCAGCTTCTAGATAAGTTTTTTCGCTAGCCATACAGTAGTAGTCAAAATAATTTTTGAAATGAAGATAGCCGATGATTCCTATGGTAAGGAAACATCGGCTTGTATTATGTATATTGAGTGAGTTCACGTTTCTGGAATAATTGTAATAGCGATGGTCCGAACCGGAGCCTCTATTTCGTTATTTTTACTTTGGCTATTGTAGTATTTAATCATTAATTCGTTAAGTTCGTTTTGAAATTTTCCAAAGCGTTCCTCATCTAGCTTTAATTCTACTACAGAAAAAGTAGCAGTATCTTCTTGATTGTTTTGTTCCTCTAATTTCTTAAGGTAACTTTGATATTGTGTCATAAGTGATAACTGATAATAGGAAATGTAGTTTAACTTTTCATCATCAGATAATCCTTTCCATTCACTTTCTTCAATTTTTGCATCTTCTTCATTGATTGCGTAATATTTTTCAGAAACAGATTTTACCTTTTTTTCTTTAATTACATGGACGATACCAGAATCAACCATAGTTTGTAGCTGTCTATATAGTGTTGCTTGTGGTACATTTTTAATGATTTTTACCATTTCTAATGGTGTTAGCCCATCTTCTTTATTTCTCATTAACACTTGGCAAATTTTCATTCTTACCGGATGCATTAAAATTTCAACTTTATTACTCATTATATCACCTTATGTATTGTTTTTTTATTCTCATTATAAATAATGAGAATAATGATTGCAATCCATCCGTTTTTATTTTATCATTATCAATAATGATAATGAGATTTAAAAGGAGTGATGACAATGAAAATACATTATGGATTGAATGATCTTAAAGACATTGATATTATGGCTTTTCTACCCATTATATTGCCAGTTATTGCAGTGGGAGCACTTTTAGTTTTAATTGCATTCATTGATTTATATCGACATAGGAAAACAAGAAAAAATGTACTTGTATGGACGTTAATTATTCTTTTCGTTAATATATTGGGACCTATCTTGTACTTTGTTATAGGGAGAAAGGACAGTGAGAAATTATGAAATTAGAGATTAAAAATGTAACAAAATCATTTAAAGGAAAAATTGCTGTCAATAATTTCTCGATGGAACTGCAAGCGGGGGAATGCGTCGGATTAATTGGACCAAACGGAGCAGGGAAATCCACATTAATAAAAGTAATTTCGGATATTACTAATCCAACTGCTGGTGAAGTTTTATTGAATGGGATAAAAATATCAAAAATGAAAAGTGAAATTGGTTATCTACCTCAATATCCTAATTTTTTTCATTGGATGACAGCGAGAGAAACGCTTACGTTTATGGGCCAACTTTCGGGGTTGAAAAAAGAAGAATTGTCAAAGTCGATTCCAAAAATGTTGGAGAAAGTTGGACTAAAGGAAGAAGAAAATGCAAAGGTTAGTACATTTTCTGGTGGAATGAAACAACGACTTGGTATTGCACAAGCATTATTGCATAAACCTTCGCTTATTGTCATGGATGAACCAGTATCCGCATTAGATCCGATCGGCCGGCGGGAAGTATTGAATCTGATTGAAGAAATAAAAAAAGATACAACCATTTTATTATCAACCCACATCTTAAGCGATGCAGAAGAAATCTGTGAACGATTTGTCATTATAAAAGATGGAACAAAAATAGAAGACACAACGATTACGGAGCTTTTACACCGTAATCGTGAAAATAAATTAATTATTGAAATAACAGCTAAAGATCAAAATTGGATTGAAGTTGTAAAGAAATTACCGTATGTGAAGAATGTAGAAGTGGTTGGGCTTAAAATCAAAGTGAAGGTTGAAAGTATCGAAATAAACAAAAATATGTTACTGCAAAATGCACTCGAACATAAAGTGGACATCGTTAAATTTAAAATGAGCAACGATACTTTAGAAGAAATTTTCTTGAAATTGGTGGTGCAAAAATGAATAACTCAATGGTATTGATAAAAAAAGAATATGTTCAAATGTTACGTGATTTTAAGATTATTTGGCTACCAATTGTTTTTATATTTTTAGGTGCAACACAGCCGATAGTAACTCATTATTTGCCATCAATTCTAGAAGCGTTAGGTGGAGGCCAGGGAATTACAATTGATCTGAGTATGGCAGCGCAAAAAGGGGGCGAAGTATTAGCGACTACTTTGGGATCCCAGTTTGATCAGCTTGGACTTATGATTCTAGTGATTTCTATGATGGGTGCAATTCAAACAGATAAAGCTAATGGTATGTTGGCCTTTATTTTAACAAGACCCGTTACTGTTACTTCATATGTAGGTGGGAAAATAGTGTCAAACTATTTAATGGTAGCGTTTAGTGTAACAATTGGATACGTAGCTTCTTATCTATATGTAAATTTTCTTTTTACTGCCGTTCCATTTGCACACCTAATTACTGGATTACTATTTTATCTAATTTGGGTTCTTTTTATCGTATCTTTCACAACAATGATAAGTGCTATTTTTCACAGTCAAGGTATTATTGCATTAATTTCAATTGTTTTCCTTTTAGCCTGCAGAGTAATCGTCGGTTTGAATCCAATACTGGATCAGCTTAATCCAGCCGGTATGAGTAAGTATGCAATGGAAACGTTAGTCACGGGGGTAGTAAATTCAAACGCAATAATTACTGGATTACTAACTATAGTGTGGATTTTATTGACACTCTTCGTAACGTATTATTGGATTGCTAATAAAAAGTTTCATTATGAATAACCGTGATGAGGGTAGTGGTTTCAAATAAAACAACGCAATAAGAAGAAGCTTCCACTATTGTGGAAGCTTCTCTAAATGATGTGCAATATCAATATACATGTTGGAGTAAACTGAATGTATTTCATTACTTGGCGTAGCGTTAGAAGAGAAGTGGACAATTACCATATTTGCTTTCGGATCGATGTAAAGTGTTTGTCCGTAACTACCTAACACTTCGAAAGCACCTTGTTCATTGTGCGGAATCCACCATTGATTATGATAAGAAATAGAAGCACCAGTGCCAATTGCAAGTTCACCTTTTTGGACATTTTTTATACTTTCTGTAATAGAGGAAGGGAGGAGTTGTTTTCCGTTATATTCCCCGTTATTTAATAGTAATTGCCCGAATCTCGCCATATCTCTAGCAGTTGCATTTAAACCAGCGCTTGCTTGTTCTACTTTTGTTTCATCTGTTACGTAATATGCGTTTTCTTCCATACCAATTTGAGACCATATTCGTTCGCTAACATTTTCCGCTAATGATTTACCAGTGATAGTTCGAATAACCCAAGCGAGCGTTTCCGCTGATCCGTTATCGTAAGAAAAACCGGAACCGGGCGGTGCGGTTTCTTCTGCCTCTCGTAACATATCATAAATTTTCATTGGACCGTCGTAGTTTTTACCTCGAGGTAAAATATTGCTCGCTAAATATAGTTGTGCATCTTGATTTTCTAACGCTGGATGTTCATATCCGTGAGTAGGGTATTCTACAGAAACTTGCATGTCCATTAATTGCTGAAGTGTAGCTTTACCGAACGGTGTATTGTTTAATTCTTTTATATAAGTGTCAGCTGTTTTCTCTAAGTCAATACGATTTTCTTCAGCGAGAGATTGTATCATTGCCCCCGTAAAGACCTTTGCTAATGAAGCCATACCATGCGGTTCACTCTCGTTATATCCATTGAAATATCGTTCATAAACAAGTTGCCCATTATGTACAACGACAAACGCATCTGTTTTGTTATCGTCTAAAAGTTTTTTTAGAGGAGTTGTATTTCCAAACCTACGCTCCACAGCAAAATCGTCTAAGTTTTGCAATGCGGAAGGGAAGTAAGCAATTTGGTCAGGATTGTTTTTTACGTCATTAATTAAAGTGAATTCTTTCATATGTGTGTACGACCAACGTAAGTAAGGATCATCTAACCAATTTTTCTTCGTCACGTTATTTTTTGATGGGATTGTTTTATTGTGTTTGAAGTATGTAAAACCGAGCCCTGTAATTACAAATATGAATGTAATTATGAGTAAGAGTAGGGGAGATTTTTTTAGTTTCATAGGGGTCCCTCCTTATTATTTCTATTATAAGTATACGCTTCTATTGAAAGAAATACAAAATAAGGAAAGTAAACAGAGAAGTTTACTTTCCTTATTAACGTTAAGCGGAAATTTGTCCGTCTGTACGTTGTTTCTTGAATTTTTGTTTTCGTCCGTGTAATCCATAATAGAGAAGTAAAGTGAACGCAACGATAATAGCTGCGATAAAATACATATTATGGTAACTTGATTTCGCTGCGACGATACCTAAAATGAAAGAACCAAATCCAATACCACTATCAAAGAATGAGAAGTACGTAGCTGTTGCAGAACCACGTCGGTGGTTTGGAGCGGCAGAAATTGCAATTGTTTGGAAGCTTGGAATTAATGTTCCATAACCTAAACCGATTAATACACCTGCGCTTAGGAACCAAAACGGAGTTTGCGCTTGACTTAATGCGAACATCCCAATTGTGAAAATAATAATAGCTGGATAAACAAGTACGTTTTCACCGTAGCGGTCAAAAATCTTTCCTGTAAATGGACGAGAAATTACAACAACAAGTGCATATACAATAAAGAAATAACTTGCAATATCAGCTAAACCGAGCTCTTTCGCATAGATAGGAATAAAGGATAAAATACCACTATAAGAAAAGGCTAAAACAAATCCTGTAAGAGCAATCGGAATAGAGGATGGTTCAATTAAGTCTTTCCATTTCATTTTTTCTCGTTTTTGTTTGCTTACTGGTGCTTCATGCGGAATATTTACAAGTAGTCCTAATAAAAATGCAAGCAATGAAAATACGGAACAAACGATAAATAATACAGTAAATGAAAAATGAGAAATAATTGTTAAACCTAAAAAAGGACCAATTACCATCGGCAGACTCATGAATACGCCGAAATATGCAAGTGCTTCACCGCGTCTATGAGCTGGCGCAACATCAGTTACAATCGTACCAGTTGCTGTTGTCGCCATCCCAAACCCAATACCATGTAAGAAGCGAAGGGCTAGTAATAAAAATAAACTTTGCGCACCGAAATACATAACGGTAGCGGCTAAAAATAGTGAAAGTGAAATAAATAATATTTTCTTTCTTCCTAAATCATCGAGCCATTTTCCTGTGAATGGTCTACATAAAACAGAAGAAATAAGAAAAACAGTTGCAACTAAACCAATTTCCTCAGGTTTTCCTTTTAGACCGTCTATTACATAGACAGGTAGAGTAGTCATAAGCATGTAAAATGTTAAAAAGAGAAATAGACTACTAAAACAAGTTCCGAGGAAATCCTTCGTCCAAAGTTTTTCACTTTGCATCGTCATCCCTCCAATTTAATCTAAGTTTTTAATAATTTGTTGTAACACTTGAAAAGCTTGATGTAAATCATCTTCGTTAATACCTTCTAGCGTCTTTTCTTCGAAAGTATCAACTTCTTCTTGCCATACCGGGATCATTTTTATCGCTGTTTCTGATAAAGAAATGAGCTTCTCACGGCGATCTTTTCCTTCTGTACGAATAATCCATCCCATCGTTTCCATACGTGTTAACGTACGAGTCATCGTTGGTGACTCAACATTTAAATACTGACATAATTCTGTTTGGGTACAAGAACCAGTTTGATTAATACGGAAAATAACAGCCCATTGCGCACTAAATAATCCAGTGGGAGATACGCGTTCATTAAATTTCTTCGTAAACTTGCGAGAAGTCTGGCTGACAATGTGGAAAAAATGTTGTTTTTCGTCCATGTATTTTGATCCTTTCAAATTAGTTACCTAGCTAACTATATACTTTTTTATAATAATTGTCTAGTAATAGACATATTGATTTATGTAAAAAATTCGTATAGCTTTTTTGTTGAGAACATATATTCTGCATGTTATTCTTTAAGTAAGTAAAGAATTTTCTTTCTATTGAAAAGAATGGGGGAACTTGTGATGATTAAGCCTGCAACAATGGAGTTTGTTTCACTATCGAACGGAGAAACGATTGCGTATCAGGAAGTTGGAAGGCAAAATACAGAGATTCTTGTACTCATTCACGGGAACATGACATCGTCACAACATTGGGACTTAGTTATTGAAAAGCTGCAAGATCAATACCATATTTACGCTCTTGATTTAAGAGGATTTGGTCAATCAACATATAATCAATCGATAGATTCATTACAAGACTTTGCAAGAGATGTAAAACTATTTATCGATCAATTAAAACTAGAGAAGTTTTCATTAATGGGCTGGTCAATGGGCGGTGGTGTTGCGATGCAATTTACAGCGAATCATCCAACGTTTGTCGAAAAGTTAATTTTAGTAGAATCAGTAGGAATGAAGGGCTATCCAATCTTTAAAAAAGATATTAATGGGCAACCGATCGTAACGAGTCTATTAAAAACGAAAGAAGAAATCGCGCAAGACCCCGTACAAATTGCACCAGTGCTAGATGCGATAAAAAATATGAATAAATTATATTACCGTACAGTATGGAACTTATTAATATATACACATAATCAACCTGAACCGGATCGTTATGAAAAGTATTTAGATGATATGTTAACGCAACGTAATTTCGTAGATGTGAATTATGCGCTCATTACATTTAATATTTCGGATGAACATAATGGGGTTGTAGAGGGAAATAAGCAAATTCATCGTATTAAAGCTCCGACACTCGTCATACAAGGTGATAGAGATTATGTCGTACCGCAAGTAGTGGGTGAGGAGTTAGCAAAACATTTGCCGAATGCAGAATTAAAATTGTTAGAAGATTGCGGTCATTCTCCGTTTATTGATTGTTTAGATGTATTTATAAAACATGTAGAGGGTTGGTTAGAACAGAAATAATCCCGGAAATGAACGGTGTTGCATATACTATAACATTGTAGGTAAAAGGGGAGATTATCAGTGCATCATCCGCTCTTAATTGCGCATTCGCCATATAATCATCACTTATATACAAAAATAATGATAGATCCGATGTATATGCAAGTTTCATGAGCTATAGTTCCTTTACAAATGCAGCAGCCATCAATAGCTCATGCACATCACCACTTATATGGACCATCATTTTATGAAAATCCATATTTCAAGCACTTTCATTACAATGTGAAAGCACAAGTTTGGGAAGGATAGGAAGCTAAAAGATTCATTGTTTTAGCTTCTTTTTTACTGCGAATATTCGTACACGCATTTGAAGAAACAGTTTATAATGAAAAGTGGACAGCGTGAGAAGGAGAGGGAAAGGGAATGTCAATGCGTTTTACATTTTGGATTATGGTTGGGATTGTAGCAATCTCGGGTTTGTCACAAGGGATGATTTTACCGGCCATTGCAATGATTTTTGAACAAGAAGGGGTTAGTTCAAGTATTAACGGTATTCATGCGACGGCACTATACATTGGGATATTAGTGATCTCACCGTTTCTTGAAAAACCGATGCAAAAGTTTGGAATGAAGCCAATTATCGTTATTGGTGGGTTTCTCGTTATTATTTCATTATTCTTTTTTACACAAACATTTTCGTTTTGGGTATGGTTTATCCTTAGATTTTTAGTTGGAGTCGGAGATCATATGCTTCATGTCGGAACACAAACATGGATCACGACAACATCAGACCCGAGTAAAATAGGGAGACAAGTATCGATATACGGTGTATTCTTCGGAATTGGTTTTGCCGTCGGTCCGTATTTAGCAAGCACAGTTCAGTACGGTCTTGCAACGCCGTTTATGATATCTACTGTACTTTGTCTAATAGGGTGGCTGTTACTATTACCAACAAAAAATGCATTCCCAGCACAAGATGAAAGAGAAGTGAAGAGTGAATCATCATTTTCTCGTTATAAACAAGTTGTTGGATTAGGATGGATTGCGTTACTTGGACCACTTGCATATGGCGTACTGGAAGCAATGTTAAACAGTAACTTACCAGTATACGCGCTTCGAAAAGGATGGTCTGTTTCAGAAGTATCCTTCTTATTACCAGCATTTGCAGTTGGGGGCATTATTACACAAATTCCGCTCGGTATATTAAGTGACAAATACGGAAGGGACCGTATATTAACGTGGACGTTCAGCATAAGTACGGGCATTTTTCTACTGGCAGCCGTATTTGATCAATATTACTGGATCGTCTTTGCCTGCATGTTGTTGGCGGGTATGGTCATTGGATCGTGCTTCTCATTAGGGCTTGGATTTATGACAGATTTATTACCGAGACACTTATTACCAGCAGGTAATATATTATCTGGAATCGCCTTTAGTTTAGGAAGTATACTGGGACCTGTATTAGGAGGCGTATTTATAGAAAAAATACAGTATACAAGCTTTTTTATTGCGGTTATGATTATAATAGGGATTCTCGCGATGTTATATATGATCTACATGAAGAATCAATTCGCATCAAGAAAAATAGAAAGTAGGTTAGGGCATGACAAAACAACCTAATAAAAAGAAATTTGAAGTACTCGAAAATGAAACAATTACAGACTGCTTAGCACGTATGGAACAAGAAGGCTACGCACCGTCTCGTCGCATGGAAGAGCCAATCTTTCATGAAGTGAAGAAAGACGGCAAAACAGAAGTTGAACCGTGCGGTAGAAAAATTGTTTTTGAGGGGAAATTGAAGTAATAAGTTATATAAAAAGAATTTGCTTTCAGGTACAAGTAAGATAAAATATATAGTCACATAAAAAAACGCTGTTGATTCCAATATCAATAGCGTTTTTGTTTTTAATACATATATAGATCAAAATGAATTTCTGCTTGAATCGAACTAGCGAAATCAAGTATATCTTTTTGTAAATACATTGCGGGTGATTCGTTATTCTCCACTTGAATCACTACCATAAAAAGAAACTCTAAACTATATTTCTTCTTGAGATGTTTTAATTGTTCTGTTTTTCCTTCAAGGGATTTTAGAATAACATGCAACTGATTATTTATATCGTATGATTCTTGGTATCCAGTGCTTAAAGTCCAATCCGTCTCTTTTCTATATATGATTTTGGTGGATACAAGATTCGGATTATCACGTTTTGCAACAACATCACCTTTTTTGTAAGTTCTTGTAGGCTCGATACTTAAGGCGTCAGTAATTGCTTCAACAGGGAATATATCACCCGTTGCACTAAAATAAGTCATAACTTTGGTTTTATCCAGAATGGTTCCTCCTCTATTATTAAGATGTCAATCTTATTACATTATAAAAATTTATGGATGTAAATAGAATTTTTATCCTGCTATTTGTGGAGCAAGGCTTCTAATGGGAGAAAAGTAGGTGAGGGCCAATTTTACATAAAATCATGATTAGTGTCGGGGAATAAAAGCTCACTAGTTTCATTGTATTGAATTCCGGCGTTGGGACATTAGTTAAAGCTGATACCTATACCTTTGTAGGAAAGAAAAAATATACAAAAGTAGGATGCTTAAAAATGTATTAATTTGTATGATAAAAACAAAACATATTTTTAAAAATCAGAATGTAGGAGAGGGAGGCGTACATATCATGATACAAAGCATATTTGAAACTCATTTACATGTAAGAAATTTAGAAAAGGCGATACATTTCTATCAAAATAAGTTAGGTTTAACATTAGCAAAGAAACTATTAAAAAGACGAGTTGTGTTCTTTTGGGTAGGAGAAAATAAAAAACAAATGCTCGGATTATGGGAAGTACATACTAATGAAGAGTTTGAGACGAAACACTTCGCTTTTCGTGTAGATTTCGATTTTTTAAAGAATGCTAAATTGTGGTTAGAGAAGCGTGGAATAGAGGTAGTGGGGAGTCAGGGAAAAGGAAATCGAGAACCAATTGTCCAAAGGTGGATGCCAGCTGCAAGCGTATATTTTCTAGATTGTGATGGAAATAAATTAGAGTTTATTTCTATGTTACATGATAATCCAGATGAATTAGAATATGCAACGTATTTAAGTGAATGGGAAGCGGAGCACCAAGAAGAATAAAGTTTAATCAGTGGGAATTTTTTAGCTTTGTATT
>Ga0209463_1001805_pt1 | contig 12492 bp, 12 predicted proteins | sample AgamicMgSfrz_FD_187169 | JGI IMG/M metagenome (GOLD analysis project Ga0209463, IMG submission 187169) | Agave microbial communities from Guanajuato, Mexico - Mg.Sf.rz (SPAdes) (version 2) | ecosystem: Host-associated > Plants > Phyllosphere > Phylloplane/Leaf | place: Guanajuato, Mexico... | reverse complement strand
AAAAACATTACTGTTCCAACAGTTGATGCAGCAGCATTGAGCTTTACTGATTCTAATAATAGAAACATAAGTGCCACAGTAGAAAATGGCAGCTTTACAATCAATAAATCCAGTAATTCAAAGCTAAGCAGTTTACTAGTTAGTGATGGGGCATGGAATGAAACCTTCACTCCAGAAGGGAAATCTTACACTGTTGCAGTAAAAAACACGGTGAACACGCTGAATTTTGTTCCGACAACACAGAATGTATATGCAGCTATTACGATTAATGGCAAGAAAGTAACGAGCGGAACATTGTCTCAAGGCTTTGCGATAAAGGAAGGAAGCAACAGCTTCACCATTAAAGTAACGGCACAAGACGGAACTGCTTCGACTTATAGTGTAAAGGTTAATAAGGAAAAAGAAGCTGTGGAAGTAAAACCTGAAACAAATACAGAAATTGTCACAGTAGATATTCAATCAGGTAATGATGCTGTTGTTTCTAAGACACCTATTTACCGTACAACTGATGAGAATGGTATTAAGTCAGATAAAGTGACTTTAACAGAGAATGTTGTGAAGGAAATGCTGGCAAGTGCTGAAATGCAAGACTCAAATACAGCAAAAATCATCATTCCAGATACAAAAGATGAGATTTCTGAAACGTATTTCTCCATTCCGAAGGATGCTCTAAAGCTATTGAGCGAAGGTAATATTGACCTGCAATTAGTGATGAACAATGCTCAAATTGTGTTGCCTAAAGAGTCCCTTCAAGGATTAGAAGATGATTTATATTTCCGCTTCGTTCCTGTGAAAACAGATAAAGAAAAGAATGAAGTAAAAGACAGGGCACTTAACAGCATCACAACCTTCTCTGAATACGAGAATGTTCAGGTATTGGGAAGACCGATGGAAATTCAGACAAATATGGAAAATTCGAAGGTGAAGCTTGTACTGCCAGTAGAATCTACCGTAATTGATACTATTAAAGAGAAAACTAGTGGTATTGATAACCTTCCTATATTCATTGAGCATGATGATGGTACGAAGGAAGTAATAAATGCTTCATTTACAAATTACCATATCAATGGCTACACTGGATTAGCCTTTGAAATAAATAAGTTTAGTACATTCAGTCCACTATACTTGTCAGGTGCTGTTTCTAACCATAAAGATCAAGAAGGAGTAAGCAACAATGGTGCGAAAGACAGCGAGGGTTCAGAAGCATCTGCGAATACAGTTGAGAACGAAACTGGAACAAACTTAAAGAAACTGCCGAAAACAGGCGACGATTATTATATCGATACAATCTTAAATATTTCTATCGTTGCAATAGCGGCTATTTTAATTTTTTTGTTTGTCATTAAGAAGAGAAAGCTGAAAAAACAATAATAAATAGTTAGGAGAGGGACTAGTTGATATCTCTCTCCTCATTTTATAGGAGTATGCTATGAAAAAAACAATAGTTGTTCTTCTCGTTCTCCTTTTGCTTGGATTATTGGCTATCAGAGGATATCGATTCTATGAAGACTATAATAATGAGCAAAAAAGAGCAGAGCTGTCAGAGCGCTATGAAAAAGTAGTTACCGGAGAAATAGATACAAAAAACGTTGAGAAAGAGGTGGCCATATTAGGGAAAATCACCATACCTAGTCTCCAAATTAACTACGTCATACTTGATGGAGCATCAGATGAAAACCTTGATATTTCCATAACTAAGGTGACTGGACCTGATATGAACGAGACAGGAAATCTAGTTCTGGCTGGTCATAATATGAGAAATGGCAGTTTATTTGGCAAATTAAAAAAGGCGACCATAGATGACGCGATTTTTTTGACAGATGAGAAGGGGAACAAGACTGAATACAGCATTACAAAAATGTATACAGTGAAGGATACGAACCTCACTCCGCTAGAACAAAACAGAAAAGGTGTCCAGCTGACATTGATAACATGTACGGATAATAATGAAAACAGACTGATAGTCGTTGCAGAAAAGGTATCAGATTAATAATAGTAAAAGTTGATGAACAAGGAGATACTTACTATAGCTCTTACCATATTGTTTACCTTTATCTAAAAACGCTTGAACATCGCTTTCTCTTTTTGAAACATCCAGACCAATCACCGGACTCATACTAACTTCTCCTCCTTACAATACATATTAGTCTGTTAACCCCTAAGACTCTTTGTAATATGATAGGTTCGTTTGTTAAACAGGATCATTGTCCTAACACCAGTCTAAAACATGTTTATCCAATTAGGGGATGAACAGTTTAGCTGATGAGAATGATTCCAACGGTGACGACGTGCTACCCCGAATACTGGGATGAATCATCAAACAATTTACCTTACAAGTCTTAGAACCCATCTGTGAAGCAAAAATTCAAAAAGATAGTTATGGTTTTATACCCAATAGAAGTACCATCATGCCAATGCGAGATTACTAGAATCGCTTATTAACATGGCTATGAATATTGGTATATTTAAAATATCTGAGTTGTATTGTTGGTTATTTTAAATAACCTATGTTATTATTAATTTGAGATATCTTAATTAAATATATATAAAGGGGATTTGAAGATGAATTTTAAAGATAAAGTTATTATAGTTACAGGAGCAGCAGGAGGTATAGGGAAAGAAGTTGTAAAAAAAGTAGCTAGTGGTGGAGCAAAGGTAGTACTAGTTGATTTAAACAAAGAAGCAATTGAATCTGTACAATCAGAGCTTGAGTTAACTTCAGATAATAGTTTAGTTGTACAAACTGACGTATCGAATGAAGAGAATGTTAAAAATTATGTAGATCAAACAATAGCTAAATTTGGTAGAATTGATGGTTTCGTTAATAATGCAGGAGTTGAAGGACCAGCTAAACCAATTGAAGAAATAACAGAAAAAGAATTTGATTTTGTTTATGGTATCAATGTTAAAGGCGTATTATTTGGTATTAAACATGTATTGCCTGTGATGAAACAACAGAATGCTGGCTCCATTGTTAATACATCATCTGTAGCTGGGTTCACTGGAGCACCAAGTATGGTTTTATATAATTCATCCAAGCATGCTGTAGTGGGTATTAATAAAGTAGCAGCTTTAGAAGCAGCAACTTATAATGTGCGTGTGAATACTGTTAATCCAGGTGTCATTAATACTCAAATGATGCGTAATATCGAATCAAATGTTTCAGAAGATGCTGAAGCAGCAAAACATGCATACAATGATGCTGTTCCAATGAAACGATATGGTGAACCTGAAGAAGTGGCAAATGTTATTGCATTTTTACTATCGGATGAGTCTTCTTACGTTACTTCATCTTCCTATACTATTGATGGTGGTTTATTTAACGTTTAATAATAATAAATGTCGAAAAAACAAGCAAAAAGGAGTAGATCTATTTCTACTCCTTTTTTGCTTGGGTAATTTCTTATTTTTATTCAAAGTCCTTGGATTTTCGGATATGTACTTTCACACTGATAAACTGAATAAAGAGGAAGCAACTTATTTAGATCTAGAAACTGGTGACCCCAAGTTCTGCCTAGAAGTTGTTTATCATTTAACATGGACTGCCCTTTGACTACTCAAAGATCACCTATAACTACAAACAGTCACAATTTTTTATTCAGGCGAACAGCATTTTCAATAAATAATTTTTTATAGTTTAGAGTTGACTTGATAGGACAAAATTTACTTTCTCTTGCAAAGACATAAGAATTTTTTTTGAAAACTATTCAAGAACCAATTTTCCTTTTTAACTAGGATGATTGGTTTTTATATTTTCTCCTAAAAAAACTGTGCAGAAGAGTACAAGTTTAGTTCGATTAGCCGCTCTATATATAAAGCAGACTGTTGCTTCTCCCCCTTTTTTCTAGAAGTTAAAAACAATTTAGCCTTTTTTGTTGCTTTGGTACTAATAGTGGGTGCTTTAGCAGCCATGTTGGTATTAGATGTAGTTACTTTTCCATTAGAAGGATTCTGTATGACATTAGCAAAAAAAAACAAAATGGAAATTTGTTTTAATCAGACAATCGGTCGATATTTTATGTATCCTTCTTGTGATTCTACTTACATTTGGATTCTCATTAACAATTACTTTAAGAGAGGGAACTGTGATTGGTATGCTATTTTCTGCCCCATTAATTGGATTCTTTATGAGAAGAATTCAACCAGTTTTTAAAAAATTGGACTTAACAAATGAAACTGTTGGGGAATTTATAACGAATAAGGATTCTAAGAAAGTAGTTTAAATTAGTATTGTATATAGGTACTAAAAGTATTGCGAGTTATATTCCTTAAGACTATTCAAAGAAAGAGGCAATTAATAAGAAGTTACACTAGAGTATTTACCAATCAAAAAACAAGCTAATTCTCTTTTAGAAAATTAGCTTGTTTTTTTGTTAAGGGAGAATTATTGTTTATTGAATTCCATTCTCGTGGATTAGTATCATCTAGAGTAATGCTATGTTAGTTAAATAAGTTGGATAGCAATATGGAGAAAAACTGCGTAATTAAGAGAAAAGTGATTGTTTATTGAGAAATGTTAGTTGAAGAAAAAATAAAAATATACTGGGGCTTTTCCTAAAAAGGGAAGTGCTAGCATGGCAGCATAATTACAAATGCTTTGGAAAGAATACCTCTAAAAGGGTTTAAGAGAATGAAAAAATTAGCTATTTTTCGTCTTAATATTATTAATGTCAATTGGAACTATTTAGAATGTATCTGCTTGTTCGTTACAATTAAAACAAAACATGTGAGTAGTTTAATAATAATTAACAAATTAAACAGGTACTCTTTGAACTCGTTCATTGAGCAACAAATACTTTGGTTTTTGGTCAATATATAACTTCCGAGTAAACTTTAATAAAATACTTTAGGCGACTAAACGTTTTTGTTGTTTATCTTTATTTTCAAAGTGAACGATTTTCCCCAGTTTGTCGTATTACATTTAGACATTATTATATGGAGAGATTTCATGGATGAAAAGGATTTAATTCAAAAGGCGAAAAAAGGAGATACATTGGCGCTTTCTAAACTGCTACAACAGAATTATTCGTTCCTCGTAAAATATTTAATGAAAGTTACCCTTCATCCACAAATCGCAGAAGATTTAACACAAGAGACGATGATGAAGTGTATTGAAAAAATTCAACTGTATAATGGGGAATCTAAGTTTTCTTCATGGCTTATAACAATCGCCACGAACCTTTACATTGATCAGCAGCGTAGAAAGAAGCGAGAGAAAAGCTGGCAAGAGCAAGCGCTGCGAAAAATGAAGTGGCAAGCAGGAAATAGGAACGAAGAATGGGCCGATGTACTTGATGTTCTTGCTAAAATTAATGAAGAAATTAGAATGCCTATTGTGTTAAAGCATTATTACGGATATTCTTACAAAGAAATTGGGGAAATGATGGGTATTGCAGAAGGAACAGTAAAATCTCGAGTTTCAAATGGACTAAAGAGTATACGAAAGGAGTTGTCTGAAAATGAAAGAGTATAAATCTACTAATAGAGAAGCAGGGGTAGATGAGGAAGATGAACTAACGGTTAAGCAAATTATAGATGGTTTTGAAAAAATGGATCAATGGAATCCAGTATCTACTCCAAACCTACAATGGTTTCAACAGAACATTGAATTAGAGAGAAAAAGAATAAGAAGAAAGCAATGGAAAGACCTCATCACTTTTATTTTTGTTGCAGCAAGTGTGCTTTCAGTAGTGATTGCTATCGTTTATCGTCAGCCGATTCTTTTTCTTTACTTTCAGTTCGTAGGTATTATCTTACTACCCTTTACTTTTATCAAAACAAGAAAGAGGGTCAGTAAGGAATGAATTCAAACGAACTGAGTAGAATACCATTTTGGTTATGGGTGTTTATGGCATTTATTCTGATTTGCCAGGGCTCATGGATGTTTTGGGATGCACGGAAGAGAGGACACAATGCTTGGCTATGGGGCTTTTTAGGCCTCATTCAATTTCCAACGTATCTTATTATCTATCTAATATTTGCAAGAAAAATATTTAAAAGAAAAGTCTTAGGATCAAATTCCTGAGACTTTTTTCTATGAGTGAACGATTAGGGGAACGTAAGCGTATTAAGGGTAAATATATAATTTGGAGGAGAAGAAAGTGAGCGAACAGTTAATTGGAATCCCTTGGAGAGCGATTGCACCAATTCTTGTCTTACATTTGATTCTAATGATTACTGCATTAGTTTCTTGTATCAGAGAAGAAAAAACGAACGGACCCAAATGGATCTGGATCCTTGTTATTCTTTTTATCAACTTAATAGGACCAGTGCTTTACTTCGTTGTGGGAAGGAGAAATAATTAATGGAGTTATTAAAGACAAGCGATTTAGTTAAAAAATTTGGAATGATGAGTGCTGTTAAAGGAATCAACTTTCATATTGAAGAAGGCAGGTGTGTTTCGTTACTTGGACCAAATGGAGCAGGAAAAACAACGACATTAAAAATGTTAACCGGATTATTGGAACCGACTTCAGGTAGTATTTATTTTAAAGGGGAAAAAGCAAAGGATTTAAGGCAGTTTATTGGGTATTTACCTCAATATCCTGCTTTCTATAATTGGATGAACGGGAAGGAATTTCTTGTTTTCGCAGGACAATTAGCAAAACTAAACCGTAAAGAAGCAGAAAAAAGAAGCGAAGAGTTGCTTGAACGAGTTGGTCTAACAAATGCGAAGAAAAGAAAAATAGGGGGTTATTCTGGTGGCATGAAGCAGCGCCTCGGATTGGCACAAGCGCTGATTCATCGTCCGAAAATACTAATTTTAGATGAGCCTGTTTCAGCGCTGGATCCGCTTGGGAGACGTGAAGTGTTAGACATGATAAGAGAGATTAAGCAAGAAACAACGATTCTCTTTTCAACACACGTCCTTCACGATGCAGAAGAAATAAGTGATGACATCCTGATTATGCACGATGGGGAAATCGCAATTTCAGGTAAAATTGGTACAGTAATCGAGCAGTATCAACAGCCTATTTTACACATTGAACTCGAGTCGCAAGCAGACGAATGGCTAAAGACCATAGAGAGTTATAGCTTTGTCTCAGAAATAAACATTCAAGGATACAAAGCGAGCATTGTTTTAAAAGATATTGTTAATGGGAAACAAACTCTCTTAAAAGATATCGTGGATAGAAGACTTCCGATTCGGAAATTTGAGATGGCACAAACAACATTAGAAGATATATTTATGAAGGTGGTGAAGGCATGACACACTTGATGGTTCTTTATCGAAAAGAAATGGCAGAAATGATACGAAATTATAAAATTTTATGGATTCCTATTGTCTTTGTTTTGTTAGGTGTCACGCAGCCAGTTAGTTCATATTATATGCCGCAGATTTTAGACACCTTTGGCGGGCTACCAGAAGGAACAATTCTTGAAATGCCTCTTCCAACTGGGGAAGAAGTATTAATGAATGTTCTCTCTAATTATGGAATGCTTGGTGTACTCGTTCTTGTTTTGAGTGGAATGGGAATCGTTTCCGCGGAAAGACAGAGCGGAGTAGCAGGTATGGTCATGATAAAACCAGTTCCATACTCCTCGTATATATTATCGAAATGGGCTGGGTTAGTTACAGTTACATTGATATCATTGGGTATCGGATATGTAGCTTCTTGGTACTATACGAGTTTACTCATTGAACCAGTCGCTTTCGAACGCATTTTTCAAAGCGTAGCGATCTACAGCGTATGGTTAGTTTTTGTTGTTACAATGACGCTCTTTTTTAGTACGATTATGAAAGGAAATGGTAGTGTCGCTTTTGTTACAATTTTTGTGGTATTTGCCATTTCAACGATAACCGCGATTTTAGGAAAGTATATGAAGTGGAGTCCGGCTACGATGACTGATTTTACAGGACAGGTATTGTTGTCAGGAGAACTAGAGTCTAGTTTCTTGTTAGCTTTTATTATAACTATTGCTATTATCATCGTTGTTCTAATCTCATCCATACAAATCTTTAAACAAAAAGAGCTATTGGGATAAAAAAAGGTCTCCTACCGTGTGTATTCTTTTTAAATAAAGTTTTTGAAAATCTTCACTTAAACTAACATGGCCTTCCTTAATAAAAGGAAAGCCTTTTTCTTATGTCGCTATTGTCGCGGGTTAGTGGAATAGGTTGTGTTATAATTAATTAGAAATATTTGTCACTGATTTTCAATATAATGGAAAAAGGAATTGTTACTAAGTTATGAATCATAAAAATAATAAGAGTCGAATAAGAGATATGGATATTTTTGAAAAAGTAGTGGTTATTTCAGCCTTAGTGTTTCTTGTTTTTATTTCAATTGCGATTGTTATTGGGAGTATATTTTTTGGATTTGTTGGTTTTTTTAAGTTATTTGGAGTACAGTATTCATCTATATTTTCACTTATTGGTTTTGTGTTGGTGTTGTTGCTGTTTGGTGGATTAGTTGATCTAATTTCTATATCTTTAATTACGTTGTTTTCCCATAGATATGAATCAGGTAAGTATAAATTATTCATCACTAGAATGATTATTGATTGTTCATTTACTTGGATAGCATTTCATACTGTAGATGAATTTATGAATAGTATTACAATTTCATTGAAAACAGAAATTATCGCTGTTTTATTATTATTTATTATTGAAATTGCATTTGAAAGTAGAGAGAAAGATACCAATAACAAATAATTCATGTATATATCTTCCTTAGTTTCAAATAAAATATGGGAAACTTTTATACTTATCGCTCGCATCTTTTTATATAAAATCGTGGGAGCATTCCTATAATAAATGAAGAGAACCTTTCTTGTGTCACAAACAGGGCAGAATATCTCAATAAAGTTAGTGGTTATTTATAATAAAATTTAAGGAATAATTGTTTATTTTATAGGAGGTGTTTAAATGAAAGACAACAAAAGGATGGCGATACTCATTCTCTTTGTCATAATTATAGTTGTAATTGTTTCGAATTTTTTAAAGTAATAGATTTAATAACAGAAGAACCGAGATGTCATTACCAGCTTATTCTTATGCTACTATAATGGCAGTTTAGTGAAATAAAGATATATTCGTAGATTTACAATATGTCACAATTATAATGAATGTAAAAAGAATTGTATGAAATAATGCACTAAAAGTGAAGGGGATTTTTTTCAGAAGAAAGATGTCACTTTTTTTGGTGTATATGGCGGAATTGTTGAATATAATTTGACGATGTATCGTGTGATTTTATTTAGAAAGTATACAAATGGAAGGAATATGCTATATGAATTCCGAAGGTAATAAGTTTCTAATTGTAAAAGCCGATGAAATTGATTGAGATGTAAGGACGCAAATGTCTAAAATTTTTTGCGGAAGGATTTACACAATGGATTATCTTTTTTTCTAAAGATAAAGACGTCATTGCAAAGGCTTTTGCTCATATGTTTATTTTAGATCAATTTTTTGTAGCTATAGCAAATGGTGAAATTGCTGGAGTTACGGCATGTACAGATGGAAAAAAATCGGTGATATTAAATAAAAAAGAATTGTCGCAGAAATAAACTGCTACCGACAGAACTACTTCGTAAAGGCATCCAACTACTGGACAGCCATGTCGAAGCAACGGGAATAAGAATTGGGAGGCAAGTATTTGATCCTAAGGGTTCATGGGGTGGGCACACCTTTGCATTGCTTGAATCCGTATCCGAAATTGGTCATGTTTCTCCTTTTCTAACACAACATTTTAATGACATTATAAGCCAAATGAATCAAGCTCTTAATAAATAAATTGATTTATAGAGAACAATCCCATTAATTTAAGCAACTCTTATGCATCAGTTTTTAATTTCTAAACATATTTGTGAAGAAATGTACTTAAGCTAATGGGGGCAAGAAGACAAGAAAGTAAGTTCTGGATTTCAAATCTAATTGCTGCCCAATGTAGCTGGCAGCAAAAAAATATTAAATATGAAATCAAAATTATATAAAATACCAATAAGAGAGTATGCAATTTCTTTACAAAAAATAGGATTAGTTTAAACAATGAATATATAAATCTATAAGTCTGCTTTATATACTATTAACGCTTAATAAATTCAGTAATGAGACCGTCTAAAACTTTGATTTGGTGAGATGTTTTTTCTTTAACATCATTGAATCATTAAAGTAATAGATGAAAAAATTGGCTTATGTTAGAAACTCGGCAGGTTTGTTGGATAAGAAATAATTGTCATTTTATGTTTATTTAAATATGCATAATATTCATCCCAGAATAGTATGTGCGGTATAGTGATTTACACTGTACATACTTAAATAATCATTTTTGTAGATTAATACATTAATCACCTTCATAATACTGCTTTTTTCTTCATTTAAAATGACCTTTACGGGTTAACTTTACTCTGTACTTGTTTTTTATATTGTTCTGGTGATAGACCGGTATATTTTTTGAAAACACGAAAGAAGTATTTGGGGTTATCGTAGCCGACTGATTTCGAGATATGGCTGATTTTTCGTTCTGATTTCTTTAATAATTCTTTTGCTTTTTCAATGCGGACAGAATTCAAGAAGTCTATATATTTCTGACCCGTTCTTTCTTTAAATAGGGTAGATAAATAAGTGCTGTTGAGAAAGAAGATATCAGATAAGAAATCTAACTTTATATTCTTATCATAATTCTTAAGAATATATTTCTTTACGTTTTCAATGGTATCCTGTGAGGCATATATTTTCTCGTTACGCATACTTTCTGCAATGTTAGAAAGAAAAACAAGGAAGTATTCAATCACTTCATTAAAAGAAAAGATGCTTTCCTCGACAGTCTTGTCTATAATTGGTAATGTATAATTCGTACTAAAGTTAAAACGGCTATTTAACATACCTTTCGTTTGTTCGATAATATGGAGGCCAAATTTTTTCAATTCATTTAAAGTCATATGATGGGACGTTATCATCTCATGGAATAGTGTAGTTAATCGATTTTTTAACTGTTGACTGTTGCCAGATTCTATGAAAAATAGAATCTCATCTATATTATCAAAAATAATTTCACGGCTGCTTGTTTCCTTTTGATAATAATAGAGAGGCATTTCATCTACTAATCTCATCTTATTAAGTGCAGCGATCGTTTGTGTATAAGCTTCATGCAGCTGGGAAGGATGATTGAATTCCTTGCTAAAACCACATAAGTAATCGTTGGAGGGAAAAGGTAAATTTAAATCTGATACACCTTCTTCTAAAAGTAAAAAAGCCATTTTCTCATGTTGAGGATTTTGCAACATAGTAAAAGGAGTAGTTACCGAATTCCAATTGATAGGTTTCTTGTAATAAATAGTTGCTAAAGTTAACTTTTTGTCCGTTAAGCTTAGGATTGTTTGCGGCAGAATTTTGGAGAATGTGATATTGCCAATGATAAAGTGACTTAATAATGTTAGTTCTGTTTCTGCCATTGGATTAGTAAGCTGTTTTTCCTCCTGATGAAGTGCTTCTAAAATTTGTTCTAATGCTAAGCAAAGTGTTTCTTTACTGAATGGTTTTAAAATATAACTAACTGCTTTGGCCTGAATCGCTTTTTGGGCATATGAAAAATTTTCAAATCCACTAATAATAATTACCTTAATATTCTGGTAATTCCTTATGATATTATCTAGTAATTGACTTCCATCCATTAATGGCATATCCATATCTGTAATAATAAAATGAGGTGTGTGTTTCTTAAGTATTTCCATCGCTTCTAATCCATTAGTAGCTTCCCCGACACAGGTAATAGGTAATTGCAATTTGTCTATTTTTTTAAGCGTACCCTTGCGAATAAGTTCCTCATCGTCCACGATGATAAAATTATACATAGTTTTCTTTCCTCTCTATGGATATCGGTAATAAAACGCTTACAATTGTACCTTTCTTTTCTTGGCTTTCCACGGTTAGACCATACTTTTCTCCAAATGTTAGTACCAGTCTTGTTTGTATATTAATTAATCCAATATGTGATTCGGTATGCTTACTTTTGATAGCTGCTTGCTTTAATTGCTTTCTAATAGAGTACAATTGTTCCTTAGATATGCCTTTGCCATTATCACAAACTTGAATCATAAGTTCATTCTCGTTACATGACACGTTGACTCTTATTTGTCCGTCCATTCTACCTTTATTAAATCCATGATTTATTGCATTTTCAATCAATGGTTGAAGGATCAGTTTAGGGACTGTTGAATAATAAAGTTCGGCAGGGTGCATATATACTTTGTAATTCAATTTTTTTTGATATCGTATTTCCTGTATCTTGAGATAATCCTCTACGTGCTTCAATTCATTGCTTAACTGCGATTCATTAACAAATCCATTTGATGCATAACGAAACATATCAGAAAGGGCAAGTGTTATAAAGGAAATATCTTCTGTATTTTCAAGTTCTGCTAAAGAATTGATAGATTCTAATGTATTGTAGAGAAAATGGGAATCAATCTGATTTTTGTAAACATCCATTTCTGTTTTTAACAGAGTTTTCTCATAGGCAATCTTATCTATAAGATACTGGTTTAGTG
>Ga0209463_1001803_pt1 | contig 12494 bp, 12 predicted proteins | sample AgamicMgSfrz_FD_187169 | JGI IMG/M metagenome (GOLD analysis project Ga0209463, IMG submission 187169) | Agave microbial communities from Guanajuato, Mexico - Mg.Sf.rz (SPAdes) (version 2) | ecosystem: Host-associated > Plants > Phyllosphere > Phylloplane/Leaf | place: Guanajuato, Mexico... | reverse complement strand
TAAATAATTAGTTGTGCCTTAGCTAACTTGCTGAAGACAGATACAAGGCTAGACTTGATATGTTTAAGATAAATTTGTATAAACTCTTCTAACATCTCAATATCATCATCAGCCTTGTCATAGCCCTTTATCACACTACTGAATTGCTTTTGTAACTCTTCTAAATGTACTATTTTTGAACCATATAGCGCTCCCATGAGTTTCACATCAACTATTTCTAACTCAGTAATCCATTTGGTCGCACTCATAGGTCTTACATTATTATCATTGTGGATCAGATGTCTAACTACAAGTGAGTTCAACTCAAATTCACCGACAAGTTGTCCTTGACCATTGTTTGTTCGCTTATCAATTCGCTCAGCTTTTTTAGAGCGTTTCCTACTGCATGTAATAATACGCTTCGAGCCTCTGCCTTCAACTGCATAAGATTCCCATTCAGTCAAAACTGATTTGAGGAGAAGGGTAAATTCTTTTCCTGTAATATTACCTTTATTTCTCTTTAAGGACGCTTTCTGAGCTTTTGTTCCATACTTCTTAACCAATTCTACTAACGTAAATTCTTGTTTCAATCTAATTCCCTTTCCTCATGACTAAGATTCGCTATTATTAGCAGTCATGTAATTCACTCCTTTTAGATTTGTGCTTAAAAAATAAACACTTCAATGCTTAAGTCTCCCTTATTTTCATTGATGATTCATGCTATGAATTTCTGTACCGAATCGACCTCTTAATTCTAAAAACATTTGTACCCCGATTCGGTACAGTTTTTTTGCCTTTGATTCAATCGGTTTTATCGAATGATCCAAGGTACTAGAGCCTTCAGAAATGACGCTCAAAACTCAGCACCTACTTTTTCTGGGGCATGAGTATTTATTGAGACGAAAGGTCAAGAGCAAGCAGTGGGCTTCAGCGCCCCGTCACTCCGTTCCTCCTAGCCGAGGTGCGTCACTTAGCAAAAACCGCTAAGTGGCGCACCTTATTATATTCTACCTTTTGCTTACGCCTCTTTTTTTCCTAGGATTGAATATTTCCTTCTTGGGACATCCCCTGTTTAGATTCTATAAACAACTCAATAAAATCACCTTTCTTATATGCCCCATAACCTTCTAAGGCACATTTAATTATCTCCTTCCCATCAACTCATACATAAAGTACTACTTACACTCCCCTCCCCTATACAACTACTTTCATACCTAGAATAGGGATTACAGGCATAGACAAATGATGTATACACATTTCGAGATTCACTCTAGAAATACTCATTGTTAAAGTATTTTTATTGGTTGAAAAGCATCAAATATCTGTCTCGTATCGGGGTTTTTCTGTACACCATATTGTGTAGATTGATGAGCTACATCTCCTTTCCAATACACTTAAGGAAAAACTTTTAAATGAATTAATTTCTTTTTATAACGTGGATAAGGCGTTTGCGATTCTAAGGAATTTTGGGAGGGAAACACTATGCCCCCCCTCATTTATCCTTTTTATGACTAGATTACTATTCTAGGATACGTAATGATAAAAATATAAGTACCCACGCCTGCTTAAACTCTTTAATCTCCCTTCAATCCATGGATTAGTTTAAATAATTTCTTATTTTTAGTATCGCCCAAAGTTGTTCCATTAGATCTTTTATACTTGTCAATACCTTCTTTTTTATAAAAGTAATTATGTTCATAAAGCTGATCTATGACCAATCCAATAATAAACTGCAAATGCTCTTCTCTTGTTTTGTAGAAAGTGACTTCCCCTGTACTCCCAAGCTTATAATACTCGTAAAATTCCTTTCTATTTTTAGGCTCTTCATATGCCACAGATTGAAGTATATCCATTACTTGCTCTAAAATTTCATTGTTATCTTTTTCAATTTGTTGTTTGTTCATAATATTAATCATCCTTTTTAAATAAAATATGCTTGTATCACACTTACAATAATTAAAGAGTGTGTTACATATTTCCTTGTAATTTTTTTCTGACCGAATTTGAATCAATAACGTACAATGGCTTCAGAAAATCAAGAGAATAAGGGTTTTCATTATTCTTTCTCTTTAAGAAATCATAAAATTTAGAGGGTACGTTATCATTTCCTTCCATAAGTCCCCTTACTAATTCACAATATACATTCATAGTAAATTCTAGTTCTTCGTACCACATGTCCTTTAATTCATCTTCGGTAATATGGCTCTTTTCTCTTTCAGTCTGAACATCTATGAAATTCAAAAGTTCATGTAGAATGGCTGTTCTTTCTTCTTCATCTATCATTTCTGCCTCTCTAAGGGGAAATTCTACTATTTTAGTAGATTTCAAATTTTTCTTTATTTCATGATATGTCTCAGGATTGGTTTCTTTTACCCACTTTCCAACTTCAGATTTGTTTACATTTCTGAATCCAAATTTGATTATTAAACTATATTTGATCTAATCATTTTTCTTTAATTCTGTAAAAAGTTGCATGATTTTATTCCTCCTAAAGTAAATAGCTGTACTATCCACTTTTCAATTTTTTTATTTTCTTCATGGTTATTAATCTAAATTCTTACTACAAGTTTTTTATATTAATCTTAATACCCTCACTTTTAAAACCACTTATCTTCCTCCAGTTTGATGATTATTACGTTTGCATCTATTTACTAACTAAATTAAATGTAGCATAAATATGCTACACTGTAAATTAAAATATAATTTAAATTTACATTTTCGAACTTTTACACTACATTGTAATGTGTTATAATTTACAAAAACTTCATTACAGTTTGCAAGGAGCTAAAAAATGATTAATCATAACTTCGGAAGAGACATAAAGGCATTAAGAACAAAAAGGAAAATTGGATCTAGAGAGTTATCACGAATGATAGGCAAAGCTGAAACATATATTTCTCAATTAGAAAGAGGATTGATTAAAAAACCAGATTTTATTACCGCCTACAATATAATGAAGCATTTAGGATGGGAAGAGAAAAATATTGAAGGATTTTTAGATAGTTTTTATCATATAAAATCTCCTGAAAGGATTGCAGCTGAAGAAGAACAAGTAATAGACTGGTTTGAAACCCAATATGAGCGAAGAAATGAGACAGACTATTTAGAAAACCAGTTTTCATACGATATAGAAACCTTGGAAAGTAAATGGATGACAGATTTATATAAACAACTTGAGAAGAAGAATGAAGAAATAAAAAAAGAATTGTCTTTTAATATAGATACAAATGTTCAAACTTTCGAAAGTATTGTTAGAAATCTCCATTCTTTCTTAACATCAATGAGAGAAAACAGAGAAAACTTTGATTTTTTCGTTGGTTTATTTGAAAATGACCTTACCATTCTTAGCAAAGAAAGTCAGGAAAAAATATTAAAAATAGTGAAAGAAGAAATAAAAAGTACAGAAGGCCAATAAAATAAATACAAAGAAGATGTGTTTGTTCCAGTCTTCAAATAAGAGAGCAGTCATATGGCTGCTCCCTTTTACGATTTACAAATTATCTATAACATTCAAAAGAAAATTTAAAGATTTAAGTTCTGTGCTATTAGTTCTACTACATATTAAATCTAGCATAAATTTAGAGTCAATAATGCAAATTTTATTCTCTTCGGCAAATTTTTTTGCTTCTTCAGTAAATCCTGAATGACTAAAAAAAATTAAGTAAAGTGGGTTATGCTTTATGGAAAAGTATTTATTTTGATCGAACCTTATAAAAAGAGAGTCACCAATTAACTTCCTGATATAGCTTGTATCTACTAATGAATCATAAAATTTCACTTGTGATAATAAATATATTTTTTTGGGAAGCAAATAATCAATTAATTGATTATTTGCTTCCACTTCAAGATCATATTCTCCAGTTATATCAATACCTAAATCGTTAGAGGCTTTCGTTATTTTAACATTGCTAAACATAAAGTCTTGTAAAAATAAAGCGCAAAATTCCTCATATATAGTATAACTACTATTAAATCGTTTTATTTCTAATAGTTTCTCCTCTAGCACATATTTTAGTCCATTATTGATACTAATACCCAAAGTTGATTTTTCTAAGTAATAAGTAAGATGGTTAGTTATTAAATTTATTTTACTTCTCCCATCCGCCTTTTTGATTTCTTCCATAAGTACTTTTATAAATTCTTGAAAATCTGGATTATTACTATCAGCTATAGTGAATATAATATCATCTGGTTCAATATCTAATTTTAAATTCTCAACTAATGAATTACGATTTTCAAACAGATATTGTGAAATCTCTTTTTTATCTTCGTTAAAATGATTCATTATATATTTACTTACTTTTCTTTTTATCCCTAATTTCAGCCTATCCACAGTCAACCAACCTTATTTAACTAATTTTTTTTTCTTTACTTCTAGCATCTCTAGACTCTCGGTAATAATTTCTTTTATTTTTATAAGTTCATGCTCTAATTTAATACTCCACTCGGCAGTTAAAGGCGTTCCAGTTAAATCTCTTTGAATAGAAATCAATTTGTTTTTCCAAACTTCTTCTTGAGAAATACCTGAATCTTCTTTCATGTTTTCATGAATTATAGTCCAATTAACTGTTCTATCATTTTTAGTTAAACTAACTAGTCTATCTTTTACATCTTCTGGATTATTTTTATTTTCATTTACGATATGGACTAGAGTATCCCTAAATTGCTTAGTGTTAAGACCATCATGCTCTGCGCTTTCGATAATGGAAGGTATTTCCACTAACAACTCCCTCTTTAAATCTGCATCTGGATAAAGCTCAATTAAAGTCTCCTCATCAAATGTCCATTCAAACTCTAATTTCTCTTCCACCAATCCAAAAGATGCTCTTAACTCCTTATTCTTATCTAACCCCTCAAGATATCCCCAATACCTATCTGGAATTGTATCGCTAATTCTATTTATCTCACGATAAAAGGCATACCTTAATATGGATTTTCTTACATCACTACTGGACATTCCTAGTTCAAAAGATGTTTCTCTAATAATTGAAGCTAAATTTTTATTTTCATATTTGAGCTTATTAGTACATAATTCATATAAATGTTTTGCTTTGGAAATGTCACTCCATGGCTTTACAACCATTACATTAGCTATACCTTGTGTAACTTTTAATTCAGTTTCAAACTCTTCTATACTTTCTCTTTTTTCTTTTACCGCTAAAAGAACAGGAATTTTTGTATCTGTTGAATAACTTCTTATTTCTCCACTTTTCAAACATGCTAATCTGTTATTCCCTTCAACGACTATGTATTTAGCATCTTCATCGTTAAATTTAAATTTTCTCTCATCAGTTAATGTATCAATCTCCCTGACGACTATACGATTAACCCATTTAATATTCTGTTTCATACTAGCTAAGAGTTCTTTCGCAGCCTTCGATTTAAAAATTTTATTCATTACGCCCTTTTGGGTATCATAAGATGTCTCTTCACCAAACCGAGGATTATATGGATCTAACAATATGTCGTTAATTTCGATTTCATAATTAATTAAATTCATAAATTTCTCCTGTCTCTAAAGTGTATTTCTCCTTCTAATTAACCTCATATATATATTAATTGTATAGAAATAAAAATTTAAAATCAATTAATTTTTATAATATTCTCAAAATTTTGAACAATGGATTTTAAACTTCTATTTAGTTAAAATGCTTTAATATAAATAGCGTGAAGCCTTAACTAAAATTAGTTTAATGTACTTTAAATGATATTCTTATCCATAAAAAAGAGAGCAGTAAAAAAACTGCTCTTTTTCCTTTTCATTGATGAACTCCATTAAATTGGCTAAATTAAAAGGTACTAGTCTCCTTGAATACTATAAAGCGCTATTTATCTATTTCAAATCAAGATTTATACACTATAGTATTATTAATATTGTAGTGATTTGTCTCTTTCCTATAGAAAACCTTTTTAAAAGCTCCTAAAAAATGCAGAGGGGGGACGGTACATCTCTATATTATCCCCCCTCTTCGTCTCTCTTTTTTATATTTAGTCTTTCCTTTTCGGATGCCGTCAAGTGTCTCTGGAGAGTCATTTCATTCCTGTCATTTTGGAACGAAGTGACTCATTTCGGACACTTGATTCCGACCCATTGAACGAAGTGACTCATTTCAGACACTCCGTTCAATGGGTCGTCAGTATAAAAAAAATCTAGTGACGTGTGCGTGAGCCTACTGATAGGCATTCTATTATTTAAACCCTAGTAAAATAGTCGAAAACACCCCCCGTACCTATTGCGAGTCATCTTATTTACCGCTCGCTGTGTAGTACACTCAGACTATGGAAGCTGCATTGGATTAATTCAAAGTAGTCTAAGGGTCTTTCAGATGCAAGTAATGGATGATTATATAGAAACATACGATATGATTATTACCAGCCATGATCATACACTTGATGAAATTGATTTAGATACCCAAATTCGTACCGTACCCTCAAACGTACCCCACTTAAAAATCAGGTGAAGTTTCTGGATACCTCAAAAACCCCATTCAAATTTTAGATGGGGTAATTTTCCGGATGCAATAAAGCCGCTGTTGTTCATAATAATACTCAAATTGGCCTGTAATCAATTTAATAGATCCAAGCCTTTTTTTATTGCTAGATTGAAATAGAACGTTTGATATAGAGGAATCTGAGGGATTATTTTCTGTGTCCAGCCAATTTTGAAGAGTCTCGTTTCCTCTTATAACATGGATCACTGTTTAAGATCGGCTTAAATTTAAGCGTATCATTTTAGCGGAAAGTAGATGATTACAATATATGAATGAATGTAGATAGAACCCTTTTGTCATAAGGTTTAAAACGTATATCTCTACTCTTTTAATTATTAATTTATGGTTATACTTAAGTTAAACTTAGATTCATTTCAAATTTAATTACAAATCAACTTAGGTTAAACTAATACCCTGTTTAAAAATTAATTGGTCTTATAAAAGTGTAAGAAAGTGTTATTGAACCAACTCTTAATCATATCTGTCATCGTCAGTAGTACGCTTCCTTACTCCTCTAAACGTAAGCTCATTTCGTTTTTTGATATATCAGTAATACCACAACATCCTCTTGTCTTTCTCCTTATACCTTTCATATCTAGTTTGTTACGAGCATGTTGGAACACGAACCACGTGCTAGTCCCCTTTTTTATATGATGTAAGTTTTTTTCTCACCACAAGTTTTACAAACCTTTCTTTTATGCGTAAAAAACACTTTCTCACCTAACTTATAATACCTAATAAAATTCTGGTTTTAATAGTTATTATGCTTGGCTTGTAAGATTATTAACATATATAGCATTAGATATAATTTTAATATGTTTTTAGTGTTTTTTTCAATATAGAATTGATAGGTATAACTATTGATTAATTTCTTCCTTTGCTTCTTGTATTACTTCTTCAGAAACATCGTTTAAAACTGTTATTAGAAAATCGAATAATAATATAAGTTTTAGTGAGTTTGATTGCTTCCCATAATTTTTATCCCCTCCATGCAAGATAGCATGTCTGCTAACATCTGACATTATTTCTTTCCCATGCTCAAACCTAACTAACAGATTCTGCACATAATATTCATATAAAGCATCTTTTAAAGATAAATCATTTTCACTTAAGTTTTTATTCAATGAATTTTTAAGATATACTTTTATGTGATATCCATTAAAATTCCCTACATGACCAAATGCTTCTGCAATAATCCCTTCAATCTGTGGCAAGATAGTTGGGATTGAGGCATCATACATCATTTGATTGTGACATTTAATTGCATTTCTCAAAATGTGAATTCTACTTTTAGCAAGATTTTTATTCTCCCATTTTAGAGACATTTCACTAACAACTTGTTCATCATAATAATCAAACATTAATTCATCTATATATTTAGCAACATATTCTTTTCCATATTTATCATAATCGTGAACAATATCTCGTACGTACTCTACTGGAACTTCTCTATGGGGTGGATATCCAAGTTCTACAATTATACTTTTGTATTTAAGCGCAACGTCACCTGCTTTTCTCAGCATTTCACCTAGTTCTTCAAAGTATGGAAGTAAACTTGGGAAGTCGTATTCAACGATTCTCGCTTGTAGTTGGGTTAGAGAAGGTCTAGCAGACTCCAGTGATTTTTTGATTGATTTAGACATTTGCTCCCCAACCAACCTAAGCTGTCTTATCACGGTATTATTAAGTTCATTCATTTTATTTCCCCTTTGATTTATTATTCAATAAAACTCCAATTCAATTGAAACCTCTTTTCTTTCTAATCAAGCTTCTAGTCTTAATAACTCCTACATGAGCTAATACATAAGCTGTGCAAAGATAAATTACCATTACCATTCCAGACAATACATTTACAACCCAATATGTTTTTGACTTTTTTACACTTGAGCAGAATGTATTGCACCCCTCTCAATATTCTTGATATCTTTCTTGTGCTAGCTATATCCCCTCGTCTTTAGCATTCATTGAATAATACCTGTAGTTTAATTCCTTATCTGCCCTTTTATAATTATCATCCATTTCAGATTGAACACTCAAAAATAAAGTGCTTATCGCTAATATAAGAACAATGTATCTTTTTTGCATTTTCTCATTGATGAATTTAGAAAAGCGTTTCAGCAAAGTTCTACATACAAGTTCTTTTTCTTTAATTGTGATATGACCTCATCTTTATAAGGAATATCTCCAGTTACACTGTATCTAACTACTCTTGTGTCTTCTCTCATCTTTTTCATTTCAGTTAAACTAGGAATTCCTTGAAATTTCTGATCTCTAACAGCGTTAAAGTGACTTCTAAAATCTTCTTCAGTACAATTATTCACCTTCATAAAATGCTGAATTAACTCATCAAACTGTTCTTTAGTTGTTCTACTATATGTAAAACCTAAATGATGAAAAGCGTGACACCTTTTACAGATTAAGTCTATACCTTCTAATCTACAAACTAAATTAACTTCATCATACTGCTCAATTTCATGCATCTCTAGATATCTCAAATTTTCTTCATCTGGTTCATATCCACATATTCTACACGTATGTTCTCTTTCTAATAGGGTTTGCTTTCTAATTTTCTTGTTCCACAAGTATTGAGATATGTTTCGTTTTACACTATGCCCTCTAAATTGCGATGGCTTCCAATCTACTTTCAACTTGAAATGGCTAAAGTCTGAATTCATATTTTTTGCTCCTTAAAAATATACATTTTATCCCTTAATAATATAACACTACTATACTTTTGTTATTTTTTTCAATATCACACTTAAGGTTGGCAACAAAAAATAACCATTCCAAAATTGAAGTGGTTATTTTAACTTTCCATCTTTCAAATGGAAACATCGGTAGCTCCTGTTTTATTAAATGGTGCTTCTGAGAGGTACTTTTCATGCGACCATTCAGAGTGATTAACTAAGTGCCTTTGCACCCACGCTTCACTGATGTTACCTTTTTTATTTATGATATTAAAATATTCGAGTACTTGATGTAATATTTCCTCAACATTCTCATATTCCCAATAAGGTATCCTGATTAATGGTATATTATTATTAATACAGTAATCATTTTTAATTTGATCACGTTGTTGAGTTAAATTAAACGATTCTTTTCCTCCAAAATATTTAATTGGTTTATAATGCTGCTCTCCGTCAAATTCTACTAAATATAATTTATTACCCTTAAATACAGCAAAATCGAATGGTAACTTCAATATGTGAACACAATCATCAAATGTATACTGACGTTCATAGTCAATATTTTTTAAGTCTAGCCATTCTGCAATGGCTCGCTCTCCTTTTGATTCGTTGCATTTGGGACATCTGTGACCTCTTAGGAAGTTAGCTGGTAATGTACTCCATTCATGTTTACATAATATGTGTTTTATTTTTACGTGCGTGAGAGAATTAATATATTCACTTAATAACTCATATTCTCCTTCAACTAAATTGAAAATCTCTTCTTTAAACTTTTCAGTTGTCTTACTTAGTTTTTCTTTTATAGTTAGTATCGAACAAGATGAACATCTTTTCCCTCTTATAAAATTATTCGGGATAACATTGTAAGATTTACCGCATTTATTATGTCTAATTTTTATAGGTGTTGAGCTATTGATATATTCCCCAAATACTTCATATTCATTGCCGACTAAATTGAAAACTTCCTCTTTGAATTTTTCAGTTGTTCTCTTAATGTTTCTAGCGCAATTTGGACACCTTCTGCCACTTATAAAATCCTTTGACGAAACTTGATAAATATAGCCGCATTTAATGTGTTCAACTGTTATTTTATTTTTAATATCAACAATTTCATCTTTAATCGAATATTCTTCATTTGAGAGTTCGTGAAAAAGTTTTAAAAACTCATCAATTGTTCTTTTATAGTTTTTAGAACATTTAGGACATTTTCTTCCACTTAAAAATTTACTAGGAGCAACAGAATAGATATGATCGCATTTATTATGCTTAATTTTTATGTGAGAATGAGTAGTGGTATATACTTCACCTTCAATTATAGAATACTCATCTCGTGCTATTTCTTTAAATTCCTGCATAAATTTTTCGTGACTTTTTGCGTTCTTTCTGCCTCCTTGCTTCTTGGAACATTTAGGACACCTCTGACCACTCAGAAAATTATTAGGCTTCATAGAAAACACATTGAAGCATGTGTTGTGTCTGAATTTGATGTTAAAATGCCCTTTCTTATATCTCTCCCCATCTACAATACTGTATTCATCTTTAACTATTTCAAAAATCTCTTTCAAAAACTGCTCATGCGTTTTAGTTCTCTTATCAGCTCTCTTCTTTAGCGAGCATTTAGGACACCTTACTCCCTTTCTAAAGTTATAGGGACTTACATACCAAGCATTCTCACATACCTTGTGCTTCATCTTTATTTTCGCATCTACGCCACTATATAACTCTCCTGCACACACTTCATATTCATCCCCGACCAAGTCATACAATTCTTGTAAAAATTGCTCATGTGTTTTTCTCCTAGGCATAATTGATTCATCCCCTGTTATGGTGGTAAAAATATTATCATAAAATATTTTGAAGCCTTTGCCCTCTGTTATACCTATTATAATACGTTTAAGCTAGAAAAATCATAGATGATATTTTAGTTCAACTTTAGTTACCTCAGGTTTCCATCTCTAGGTGAACCTAAGTTGAATATACAAAAAATCTATTCAGAACATAAACTCCAATCCTTGAATTGAGTATCGAGTTTATTCTGGATAATACCGTAGTAATAGCTGAATATTGATTTCTTGATTGTGTAACCAAGTTTGATGTTGACAATCATTTGTTTAAACGATTCAATAGCTAATTCAACTTTATCTACACTTGAATCATAGTCTACGTATTGTTCAGTAAAGTTATTGTAGTGTTGTGTAGAGTGCTTTACGCATTTCCATAATTCTAATATTTGTTTGGGGCTATAATAACATTTTGCTAATTTGTGAAATCTAATTGGAACATTAGGAATAACATTGTCCTTATACGTATCTATCAATATATTGTTAGTTTTAGAAAGATTACTAGTTTTAGGTGGTTCAATTCCCTCTTGTTGCAGTGGTTCAGTTGAATCGCACAAAGGGTTTAAATAAGCTTCTCTTTTTGATGGATAGTAGTTAAACACATATACAGAATGACCTTGTTTACCATGATTGAAGGTATGATGAATCGTAATAAGCTTCATTTCTTGTGCTTTTAATAACATGCGTTTAAACGATGAGCGTGAAACTCCTACACCATCGTTGTGAGTTGCTGAAACAATTGTGCTTATCTTCGCATTACATACACCAAATACACTTGCAGAAAAGCGCACAAGTCGTTTTAAAGCAATTAATTCTGATTTAGTAAGTAATTTCTGTTGATGAATATCTATATACCACTGTTCCATTGAAGAATTAAACTGTTTAAGTGAATTGAATTTTGATAGATGCTTAAATTGATTTATATTTCCAGACTTCATATCTAATATTGCCCCCCATGTTTTTATTTTTAGGGCATATCAAATACGAGTATAGTACCCTTGAAATTTTCCTGTAGGTGTCCTATACTTAAATTATCCAGTTTATGGTGTATTTGCTATGCCATATTAGGGAGTAGGATGCTCGTAACATCTTACTTCCTATTTTTATTACTTCTTACGTTTCACAATTTTCTCTTTATTCTCTTCCAATCTCTTTATAGGAGAAAACTGATTATGTTGTTCAATTAACGTACTATCCAGCACATGAGCATATACTCGTGATGTAATCGATAAGTCAGAATGTCCAAGTAAGATTTGAAGCACTTTGATATTTCCAGATTGTTCTAGAAACATTTGACTAGCTGAGTGTCTTAATAAGTGTGGATGAAAATCAATAGCTATCTCTTTTTCTTTTAAAATTCTGTTTACATGTGTACGAAATGTATCTGGTTTAAGTGGATTCCCATGATTAGTAACAAACACAAGATCAGTATCAAATGCCTCTTTATTTTCCATAATTAGAGTCTGTAACATTTGACAAGTTTTCTTGCTAATAGG
>Ga0209463_1001801_pt1 | contig 12495 bp, 20 predicted proteins | sample AgamicMgSfrz_FD_187169 | JGI IMG/M metagenome (GOLD analysis project Ga0209463, IMG submission 187169) | Agave microbial communities from Guanajuato, Mexico - Mg.Sf.rz (SPAdes) (version 2) | ecosystem: Host-associated > Plants > Phyllosphere > Phylloplane/Leaf | place: Guanajuato, Mexico... | reverse complement strand
ATAATAGTTAGAATGTTTCGATAAAAATGAGTTCGAATTATGTATATTGAAATAATAAGCGCTTTCATTGATATTATACAACAATATAACGGAATATAGTATAAAAAATAAAAAATTATGAATTTAGCGTAAACTTTATTTAGATAGTGTTAAATATCGAAAGGAAAGTGAAGGATTTCTACAAAAAAAGTTGCTAAACATAAAAAATGCTTCATAAACAGTTAGTTTCTATAAATATGCTGAAAAACACCGTAAAACTAATAACACATTTCGTGGAATAAAGGGATAAATGAAATATTTTAAAAGGGTAAAACAAATATGAAGATATTAAATTTTAAAAAAAGAGAGGAGGAGATATAGTAACGGTTATTTACAGTGTTCCGTGTTTTGTTTCAAAATAGACGTACTGAAATTGAAAAAGTTTCTTCTATATAAATAGCGTGAATAATAATCAAAACTAATGTAAAGGAAGCTTGACGTAAAGTTTACTTTACATATATACTCGGTATAAGGAAGGAGGGAGAAATTTCCTTGGAAAATAAAATGGTCGAATACCGAAAAAAATTTGGACTATCTCAAGAAAAATTGGCTGAGAAACTTGGAGTTTCCAGACAAACCATCATTTCAATTGAAAAGGGAAAATACGATCCATCACTTCCGTTAGCATTTGAAATAGCAAAAACATTTCAGACAACGATAGAACATGTATTTATTTATGAAGGAAAAGAAGGGGAGGAGTAAAGATGAACTATTCACAAAAGTACTTTTTAATCATGGGAATTATTTTTTTTATTATGAGTGGAACTATGGTATTAGCAGGTATAATGACGCATTCAGCACCACCGACTCCAACTTATACAGTTCTTGCAATGATGATTATGTGTTTCTGCCTCAGCTACTTACACCCACAATTTAAAGAAAAAGACGAGCGGATGAAATTAATTCGTTATAAAGGCATGTTCTTCAGCTTTTTTGCGTTAACAGCATATTATCTTCTTTTCTCTATTGGCTTAAACTTGAAAATAATTACACTATCTGCTACTGAACTATTGAATATACTTATGGCACTCACGATGAGTACCGTCTTTATCTCGTTTGTTGTTTTGGCAAAAAGATATTAAGATGGAAGAGAGAAAGGAAGATTAACATATGCAAATGATGTATGCTTTTGGCATTGGGCTTGTATTATTTTTAGCCGTATTCTTATTTATTCGTAAAGACGTGCAAGGTGGGACGTTAACGAAACGAGGATTTTATAAAATGATCGGCTGTTTAGTTGTTATGTTTATAGCGATTATCGTAATGATCGTTTTAATAAATCAGTCACTATAGAATGTAAAAATGGAACCTTACTATTAGTAAGGTTTTTCCTTTTTGGTTTAAAATCCGAAAATTCCCGCATAATCCATTTACTGCATATAATGGATATTATATAATTTAATAAAATGATGGATAGGGAGAATAGTATATGAATAAAAAAACTATCTTCTTTTTATTAACATGTCTACTACTTGTAGCTAGTACTACTTATATAATATGTAAAAAACGAGAACAAGTGCCACCTATGTTAGTATGGGAGGGGCAGGAATACTACGTAACGAATGAACCTGCTAAAACTGAAAAAGTGGGGCAAAGGCTCGGAAAAGTTACAAAGAAAATTGAAACAAGTAAAAAACCTACTAAAAATAGTGAATCCAACATATTACAAGAAAAAACAGAAGTGTTCACAATGATAGAAGAAAAAGATCCCCATTTACCTTTAATTATAAAGGAGCCGTATAATGACGAATATAGAATAGTGAGGCCAATGTTAAAAGTACTATAAAGTGAAAAGGAGATTCCTATGCAGACAGTAACCTCATATCCATGGTCGTTAAGAAAAATGTTTGTCTTTTTTCTTTGTTTTATCCTTCCACCAATCGGTGCAATCTACATTGTAATGAATAGAGGGGAGCTACAAAAGAGAGACTTCATTTTATATGTATTATTTGCTGTTATTAATATATCGCTTTGGGTGTCAATTATGATTTTTGATCGGAGTATGTGGCTGGTGTCGGGGCATTATGTGCTTGGGGCAATTGTTATTGTTTTTTCGAATATAAATAAGAGATAACCCAGCAATCTTAAAGTTGCTGGGTTTTATTTTGCTATTTATAATGAAGAAACATATAAATCAATATGTAAAGAAGGAATGGTATAGATAAAAGTAACGCCTGAACGGTTAGAACAGACTGCAAAGACAGTAAGTAACATCAGGCACTTCTTAGAATACTTACATAATGACACCTATACAATCAAATTAAGAATATCGCTACACAATGGAATGGAGCGAGTAGAGAACAATTTTAACAGAGATTTAACGAAGTAAAACCAAAAATGTTTACTGTTTTAATAGAAGTTAAAAACTACAATGTTATGACATCTAGTGGTAGACGTTCATTAATAAACATTGTAGTAAAACAGTTTGAAGATAGATTGAAATATTTGCCCGAAGGTTCACATCAGCCTGTCGTGATAGATGTGAGAGGACCAGATGAAACGAGAGAAATATTGAAGCAAATAAGAGAAGGAATAAATCAAAGAACATTTGGCCAGGCAGAAATTATCATTAAAAAGATACAAAAAAGTAGGTTATATTACAGAGTTAGCACGAATGCAACTGCAACACAGGAGCGACTAAAACGAGATATTGATATGATTTCTAGTAATTGGTTGGGCTCAACCTATATGAAATTTAATACGGATTTCCGTGATTCATCATTTAAAATGACACAATTTAAAACCATATTAGAGCCGCTTGAGAAGTTTCTACTTGCAACCGCAAAAAATTTGAAGAAACTGATAATATGGAGGTTGCTAGTTTTGTGGGGGCATTGTATCTACAAGACCGCGTAAATGGTCAAACTGAGTTTCAGCTGAATGGAAAGAAGATGGCCGCCTTGGCGGGAAAGCAGATGGGGATTTAGTAACAGGGAAGTTTGATATTTCAGAAAACACTAAATTCATGTTTAAGGCAGGACATGGTGAGATTGATGTAAATGCTCCTTATTCCTTTGATACCATAAAGGAAGACTTGTTTACAGGCAACATTATTGGAGGAAAAGCAGGTGTTACAGGTCTAGAGAATACCATTACAACTAGTGCTATATTCGATCAGGAGATGAAGGCAACGCAAAAATTCCTAGATGGTTCTGTAGCTTTTGGAATTGAGGATTACACCTTAAAAGATGATGCAGAGTTAACGGTTCAAAAATATGAATTATCAACAAAAATTGATATCCCAGACTTTATCCCAATAATAGGTGAATATGATTTTGAAGTACGTGGAGAATTAGGGTTGGGAACATTTGGTTATAAGCTTCATGCTGGCCAAGAAACTGGTGCGTATGTTGGTGGTGGAAAAGTTGGTGGTGGTTTGTTTGGTAAATTTGTTAAGGAAGGACAAGAGTAATTATGTTTAAACAAGCAAGAGTTATAAAAATTTTTGGGTTTTCAGCTTTACTTATATTTAGTTTATTTTCTCCTTATGGGTGGGGAAAAAAATTAGCATTAATTGCTTTTATAATATTGCTAGCTCTTTTGTCTTTTGGTACAACGAACTTATTAGAATACATAACTAATAAATTTAAAAAAAATAGAGATAAGTAGTTTACTTAAACAAGGAAGAATTCAATTATTGTAAGTATGCTCTGTGTATTATGATAGGGGGTACCTATGGTCACAAATACAGAGGAATTATTTGTGATTTTGAGGGTACTTTAACTTGTAGATTTTAATAATATTTAATTGGTTTTTATAATAATAAAAAGGAGAATATATATGAAACTTTTACCAATAGGAACAGTAGTAAAACTAGAAGAAGTAGAACCGATTATTATGATCATTGGAAGAATGGTTGTATCAGCAGATAAACGTGATTTTGATTATGTGGGCATCCCTTATCCAGTGGGCTATTTAGGTGATGAAAAAGCACTGTGTTTTAATCATGATAAGATTGTAGAGGAAATGCATAGAGGGTATATGACTGAGAGTAATTAGTTCTACGTGAGAAATTAGTCGAATTGTAGATTAGTTTAAAAATACATATAGATTTAAAAAACACGATAGGAGAAACAAAATGGGTAAGATAATGAGAACTCTTGTAATCATAGGTATACTTATCCCTCCGGTACTACTGTGGAGTGCACCTGATATTCCTCTAAATGATAAACTGCTGTTTATAGGTTTACAACTGACTGTAGGATTCACCACAGTAGTAGTGTTAGAGGTAATATTTAGAAATCGAAAAAAGAAGAGGGCAAAATAGATATAAATTGTATAGAATGTCAGATGAGAATATTGGTAGCTAATCTTCTCAATAAAAGAAATTAACAGAAGCAGGGAGAAATCCTTGCTTTATTTTTTGTATAGAATTACTAAGTAGGGTATCGTTAAATTAGGATGTTCGAGTTGGCTCGGCAGGTATTATCTATTAAACGTATCGTTGATTATCTCCTCAGTTAATTCGTCTAGATTAAAACTAAGAGTTTCAGAGATTTTTCCAGCTCGTATGCTAACTACAATTGTACGAGGAGACAGATTAGCGAACTCTTTTTCCTCTTTGAAATCTTTCATAACAAACTTAAGTAGCATTTTCTTTTCAGTCCTTTCTCAGTTTTATGGAAACAAAAAGAGGACTACCCCTGAGCCAGCTGGTTTGCTGACTAGAATTAGTCCTCTCTTAACTTGTGGTGTCTGATGGAGATCTCCACAGTTTTAGTTTTTGAGAATACCCTCTCAATCCTTGATAATATTAGGTTTTATGACCCCGGAGAGGCTCGAACTCACGACCTCCACCCTGTCAAGGTGGCGCTCTCCCTGCTGAGCTACGGGATCTTCAAAAATGCTTATGTAATAACATCTTTAATTTTTATGCTAAAGTAATTATAAGTAATTAACTGAAATTTTACAATATTTTTATATTAATCTTTTGAAAGGAAAGTATTTGGAATTACGTTAGTAGTGTATTAAGGAATATATAAATAGAAAGTTTAATTAAAAGTGGGTTCGAATAAAACGGTTATATTATTTTTTTCGATACCAATCCAAAGGACCTTCATCACTCAAATCAACAAGAAAAGGTAATAAGAAGTGTAAAGGTAGGCTTAAAAGTTCTGGCATAGCGTTCACTGTTTTCTTTGATAAATATTGCCTTCCGAAACAATACGGACAATCTTTTTCAAATGTCACGAGTATCGACCATACATCTTTTACTTTCCATTTCGTTTTACAATACGTACAACGCGCCATGTAGTTCCTCCTTGTCTTTAGGTGTTTTCTAATATATTCCATTCTATTGTACTAAAGTCAAGTGTATTTGGTGTGATAAAATGCAAGTGTTTTGTTTTTTATAAAAAGATAATAAAGCTATTAAATTTCATCACCTAAAAAAAAGCATAACCCCGGTCTGAATTTAAGACCGGGTTAAAATATAGTTGTTTAATATTCGATATAAGATACTTCACTGTACTCAAAATATAACAAAGCTAAGGTTTATTCAATGATCGTGCCCGATTGGTGAGGGCTGATTAAAGTTTCACTTTATGTCCAGCTGTTTACACATTGCCCATATAGCTTCGCGTTAAGTTTGGGAGAACAATTTTTCCATTCTTACTGTATTTTTCGAATAACTCTGATAGGAGAGAAATAAAGTTTTTATATTCTTCGTCATTTTCTTTCGGAGCATAGGATCCTGATAAATTTCTTCCTAGAAAACCTTCATAGTCAAAAAGTAAATCATTTTGATATTCTTTAAACTCATACTTTCCATCTTTAAAAAAGTTTTTAAAAATTTCTGGCGTTTCCTCGATTCCACCGCTAAATCCTTTAAAGTTTGGGCAGGTTTTTTGGCAAATTTCTGCATTTTCTTTAATAATCGGACTAGTTACATCTCTACTATTCCAAACAAGAGCAACATTTGCCTTTTGTTTCAAAATTCGTTGGCATTCGATTTTGAAAGCTTTTTTATTAAACCAATGAAATGCTTGAGCAACAGTTATTAAATCCACACTATTTTCTTTTAAAGTGGTATGTTCGGCAGTTGCTTTTATTGATTGAAAACGAGAAAAATGGCTTAACGATTGTTCTGCCATTTTTCTCATGTCATCATTTGGCTCAACTCCAATAACATGTAAACCACTTGTAAGCAGCTGGTGGCTAAATATCCCCGTACCTGAACCGATATCGGCCACAATTTGATTCTCATTCAGTTCGTTAGCCGAAAGCAAATAATCAATATATTCTTTAGGATAACTAGGGCGATATTTCGCATATATATCGGCCTTATCAGTAAAATTTTCTGTTGTTTTCACAGTACTACCTTCTTTCCAGCGATATTATGTACAGAAATAGTAATTTCCGCATCAGTCTCTAAGTCTACAACGTAAAAGTCCAGCTAAATGGAGCTGCCTTAGTTCTCTTATTCAAATTATACTATTTTGCATGATATCTTCCAAAAGACCATGATTTCTTATTCATCTAAATGGTCTAATTGTTGAATAATATGACCATTCGTATATCGCACGAGGGTAATGTAGGATAAGAGATTTCCATTTTCAATATCCAAATTGGCCAATATATCCTTTTTACAATTTACTTAAAATCATGTATAACAGAGATACAAGATTATTTTATAAATATTCAAGAGTAGAGGGAGAATTATTGTAATGGTAAGGAAAACGTTCAAGATGCGCGTATCTAGAAATAGAACGATTTCAATTAATGGCTCGATTCTTGATGTGGATGTTACACATGATGAGTTTTTACAAGAGTTTGTTGAGTGGGTCGATTCTAAAGGTTGGTCGTTTATGGGGATGACAGATGAGATTACACCTGAGGAAGCTAGTCAAAATTTAATAGATTCATTGATTGATGAGAAGGATAAGAAAGAATAATTCTTTCTTATTTTTTATTGTATATTTATGTTCTTTATCGTAAAAGTATGATATAGTAAAAAACAGTGAATGTTCTTCCAATTTAATACAAATTACATATAGATTGGTAGATTCAGTTTTTAAGCTATGATAGTATAGTGAAAAGGGAGAGTCATATGGTAAATTTTAAGAAAATTTTGGCTTTTATTACCGTTATTTGTTTATTTTTTTTGACACCTATGACGTTACGTGCTGAGACGAATGTTGGAGTGAATCCAGAACAAGTGGCACCACCACCTAAGGAAGGGCCAAATGTTTTTAGTCAGTTTGCAACTACGATTGATGCGAAAACTGGAGATGTTTTGTATGATAAAAACGCACATCATCGTGCATTTCCGGCTAGTATGACGAAAGTGTTAACGGCGATTTTACTTATGGAGCATACGAAGCCAGAGGATCAATTTACGTTTTCACAATTAGCATTAGATCAAGAGAAGAGTAATTATCAAATTGAGTTTCAACCTGGTGAGACGATTAATAGAAATACTGCACTTATGATTTTAATGGTGCTAAGTGCGAATGATGTGTCGTATGCGATTGCGGAGCGTATTGGCGGAAGTGTTGAGAATTTCGCTAATATGATGAATGAGAGAGCGAAGCAATTAGGGGCGACAGATAGTCATTTTGTAACACCGAATGGATTACATGATCCGAATCATTATACAACTCCATTTGATATGGCTATGATTACGAGAGGTGTGCAAAAGTATCCTGAAATTTTACAAGCGATGAATACGAAAAGAACGACAGTTACGACATCTAGACAGACGGTGTCTATTTTTAATAAATCTACTTATTTTGAAAACCCATATAGTATTGGCGGTAAGACGGGTTTTACAAATGAAGCGCGCAATACGCTCGTTTTATTAAATGAGAAGGATGGAAATTGTATTATAAATGTAGTAATGGCTTCTCAAAGACCTGAAATTTATGAAGACTTGAAGCAGATGGCGGAATATTCTTTTGGTCAATTTGTGAAGCAAACTGTACTAGATAAACATAGTTGGCATCAAAAGACAACGTATTTAAATAAAGATATTGATAGCGAGCTTGAAAAAAGTGCAGAACTGATGCTTAAGAAAGATGAAGGAAAAAATGTGAGAACGACTTTCCGTGCGGCTTCATTAGATAAAGATTCTTTGTATCATAAAGGAATTCATCGTGGTGAGGTAGTTGGGGCAGTTGATATTACGAAGAATAATCAAACAATTGCGACGGTAAATGTTCTTTCTAAAGAAGATGTTACTTTTGCGATGCCTAAAAAAGATACGGTCGAGCCTGAAGTAAACGAATCAAACGTGAAAATAATAAGCATTGGGATAGGTGGTGCCATATTATTTGGAGCCATTTTATTTGTAGTGCTGCGCCGAAATACAAAAGGAATGAAATCAGAAGAAAAATAAATTACTAGTTTAAAAGGCTGTGAAGAGACTTTGTCACAGTCTTTTTTTGTTGGAAATAACTAATAATTGTAAATTTTATTATTGCATTTCCTTTTTGTTCGTTATATTATTTACTTGTGTTCTTGTTAAAGAACTAAGGTGAATATTGCATACTTCAAATAATATAAAACAACGGAGAGGGAGAGAAACGATGAAATTAATTTGGAAGGTGATTAGCAACGTTATCTCATTTGTTTTATTTGCGTTAATGGTTTGCTTAGCTTTTGTAGTTATTTCTTCAAAAGCGAGCGGTGGTGATCCAACTGTGATGGGATATCAATTTAAGAGCGTTCTTTCTGGATCGATGGAACCAACATTTTTAACAGGATCAATTATTGCGATAGAGCCGAAGAAAGATGGTTCTAAATATCAAAAAGGTGATGTTATTACCTTTAAAGAGAAAGATGAAAAAATTATCACTCACCGTATTATTGGTGTGAAAGATACAAATGGAAAAGTAATGTATGAAACAAAAGGGGATAACAACAATGGCCCTGATCTAGAACCAGTACTTGCGGAGAATGTCATTGGGAAATATGCAGATATTACAGTTCCTTATGCAGGGTATGCACTAAATTATGCGAATTCAAAAGCTGGAGCAGCTTTGCTTCTTATTATTCCAGGAGTCTTTTTACTAGGCTATTCTGCGATTTCTATTTTTAGTGCTATTCGTAGCATAGACGGAGAAAAGAAAGAGAAAAAAGTAGAACAATCCGTCTAGTTCGTTTGGTTATACTTTCCGGTTAGGAAGTTGACAAATATATAGATTAAGGGGATATGGACATGACTTTAAAGAAAAAATTAGGAATGGGTATCGCATCAGCAGTATTAGGGGCTGCATTAGTTGGCGGAGGAACATTTGCATTTTTCAGCGATAAAGAAGTGTCAAATAATACATTTGCGACTGGTACGCTTGATTTAGCATTAAATCCATCAACAGTTGTTAATGTATCGAATTTAAAACCTGGTGATACAGTTGAAAAAGAATTTAAATTAGAAAATAAAGGGACATTAGATATTAAAAAAGTACTACTAAAAACAGATTACAATGTAGAAGATGTGAAGAAAGATAATAAAGATGATTTTGGTAAACATATTAAAGTAACATTCTTAAAAAATGTAGACAAGCATGAAACAATCGTAAAAGAAACAACGCTAGATAAATTGAAGGGTGACACACTTACTGCGGTAAATAACGATTTAGCTGCTTGGTTCTGGGATGAAAAAGGTATTTCAGCAGGTAAATCTGATAAATTCAAAGTGAAATTTGAGTTTGTTGATAATAAAAAAGATCAAAATGAATTCCAAGGTGATAAGCTACAATTAACTTGGACGTTTGACGCACAACAAGGCGATGGTGAAACAAAATAATAAGGACAACAAAAAGAGACTATCAAAAGTGATAGTCTCTTTTTCTGTTAAAAGTGAAATGTAAAAAGAAACATAATTTTTATATCATTTTGTAATTCACTTTATTATAATAAAGATATAGTTCTTGATAAAGAACAAGTTGTTCGATAGGAGAGATTAAAATGCTGAAGCCACCTCGCAAATTCAAAAAGATGCTTATATTGCCATGTTTGTGTTCTATTACTTTTTATTTAGGCTCTCAAATGATGACTTATACAGAAGCAGCTTTCATTCATGAAACGAAAGTAGAGGCCACTATTTCTACAGCAAGTATTTTTCCAAAAACAGTTGATCAATTAATAGAACAAGCTAAGCAGCATAAGGAAGTCATTTTGCATGAGTATGAAGGGATGAAATTAAAAGAAACTGCTACCTCCACTCAAGAGTTAGAACAGGCGCTTGTTACGTGGAAGCAAGGGCGTGAGAAAATAGTTGCTGAGAGAGAAGCGTTACAAAAAGTATATAAATCAATAGAAGAACCTTATAATCAAGTACAAGAAGAGTTAAAAGGAAATACAACTGCATCGAATAAGCAAGTATTCTCGTATGTGAATGCTGGCTTCCATAAAGTGAAAGAAAACTGTGAGTATGTTGATAAAGAAGTTAATTTACAAGTGATTGATAAAAAAATTCAAGATTTTGAGAAGTTACTAGTAGATGAAACAGCAAAACAAGTGAGTGAGGCTGAGAAACAAAAGGAATTAGAAGAGAAGAAGAAACAAGAGGAAGCGAAAAAACTAGAAGAGAAGAAACAAGAAGAGGCGAAAAAACTAGAAGAGAAGAAGAAACAAGAAGAAGCGAAAAAGCTAGAAGAAAGTAAAAAACAAGAAGAACAGAAAAATAAAGATAGCAAGTAAATTATAGTAACATTTCAAAGCAGATAGAGATTATAAAACAAATAGGTGAGAGAGCACTATCACTCACCTATTTTTCGTGTCCTGCTTATTTTATTTAGCCAATAAGAGGTAGTTAGATAGACGAAGCTTACTAATTAGTGGAGATAGGTCAAAAAATCAACAAAATTTTTCTTTATTTTTCAATAATTAACTGAAATTTCCAAATAATATTGAGAAATGAAAATAACTGAAAATATTAATAAATATGTGTTGTATTTATATAGGTATGTTCGTTATAATGAACATAAGGTTTTTAAAAAAGAACAAATATTAGCTAAGCTAATATAGTTTTAGTTATATCTCTTATTTTAAATAAGAGATAGCAATAAAAAATATAAAAAACAGCTAGGGGGAATTGATTGTGAGTCTGAAAAAGAAATTAGGTATGGGAGTTGCATCAGCAGCATTGGGGTTATCTTTAATTGGTGGAGGAACATTCGCTTACTTTAGCGATAAAGAAGTATCGAACAATACATTTGCAGCTGGGACGTTAGATCTTACATTAGACCCTAAAACGCTTGTAGATATTAAAGATTTAAAACCAGGGGATTCTATTAAGAAAGAGTTCTTATTAAAGAATAGCGGTTCATTAACAATTAAAGATGTTAAACTAGCGACAAAGTATACTGTAAAAGATGCAAAAGGTGATAATGCTGGTGAAGACTTTGGTAAGCACGTTAAAGTGAAATTCCTTTGGAACTGGGATAAACAAAGTGAGCCTGTATATGAAACAACTTTAGCAGACCTACAAAAAACTGACCCAGATCTTTTAGCTAAAGACATCTTTGCTCCTGAGTGGGGAGAAAAGGGTGGATTAGAAGCTGGTACAGAGGATTATTTATGGGTACAATTTGAATTTGTAGATGATGGAAAAGACCAAAATATCTTCCAAGGTGATTCATTGAATTTAGAATGGACATTCAATGCTAACCAAGAAGCTGGAGAAGAAAAATAATAAAAAAGCGGGTATCCCCCGCTTTTTTTTATAAAGAAAAAAGAAGTGCCGATTGTAAGCACTTCTTTCTATTTATTATTTTTGATCTTGCTTCCATTTTGTAAATTCAAGAAATTCACGAAATTGTTCTTTGGAGACGCCGGAGCTCATCGCATCTTTAACGAGTTGTGTCCATTCGGAGTCTAGGTGATTTTCCTTTGTTGTTTCATCATGAAGTAGAGTGTCAACTGGAATTTGTAGAACTGCTGCGATCTTTTCAAGAAACTGAATGGAAGGGTTTTTTTGTAAATTTCGTTCTATAGAACTAATGTAAGATTTAGCAACACCGGCTTTTTCGGCAAGTTCAGTTAATGAAATACCTTTTTGTAAACGCAGGCGTTTTATACGTTCTCCAATCATATTTGCGCACCTTTCTATCAATATGTCGTCGTCTTATGATGTCATTATTATAACATAAACTTCGCTAAAAAGAACAAACCTATTGAGCCTGGCTTGATGGTTTCGTACGTTGGAAAAAATGTTCGATATCTTGTAGAGCGATACCAGCGTCTAGAGCTTCAAGTATTAAATCAATCCATTCTTGATCCAATGCGTCAGTCTTATCTTTGTACAAATGTAATTCCTCCCTAATTATCGGTCATAACTGCTGCTACAGAATACGTGATAATGCAATCGGATTTTGTATTTTTATGTAGTGAATTATCAAATATTTTGTAGATAAAACAAAGATAAAATCCCCATTAAATTCCCTCTATGGCGATTATAAAGTTTCTGACAAATATTTTCAATATTTTCAGAAAACATTGTTGAATTGTGATATA
>Ga0209463_1001799_pt1 | contig 12499 bp, 17 predicted proteins | sample AgamicMgSfrz_FD_187169 | JGI IMG/M metagenome (GOLD analysis project Ga0209463, IMG submission 187169) | Agave microbial communities from Guanajuato, Mexico - Mg.Sf.rz (SPAdes) (version 2) | ecosystem: Host-associated > Plants > Phyllosphere > Phylloplane/Leaf | place: Guanajuato, Mexico... | reverse complement strand
AACACCATACCTTTACATAATTTTTTTGAATTTACCACTCAACGAATAAGTTAAATCTCCACTGTCTGAAGAACCATTTTTAAAGCTGTTTCTTGTACAGCCGACTAACCTAACCATAGGTTTGCCCTCTTCATCAATGAAACGTAAATTGAACAAATCGCCAAATTTACTAACTTCCTCGTTGTTCCATAAACCATTAATACTCCATGAATATTCCGGTTTCGCACTCCCAACATCAAATGTTTCGTTATTTATATTTGTTCGTGTTATTTTTTCTTCTGAATAGTTATAATCCAGTGATGTACAGAAGTCTAAATCATTATCGTTCCTAACTTCTTTTAATCCGAAATAAGAGAACTGGTGGCTTCCCGAACCAAACGATAGGCTTATTTTAACGACTTCTGTATTGGCAGGGGCTATATACGAACTTAAAAATATTAGTTTATTATTCAATTTGAATATCATCTTTTCGAAATCCAAATCTACTACATCGTTTGCTTTACCGACAAAATCAAGTACAGCTGTACCTTCATTTAATTTAACTGTTAATTTAGTTGTAGCTCCACCTAAGATAATCTTAACTTTACCTTTTTTGATTCCATACCAATTATCATCGAAATATATATTGTCACCTGTCTTTTTAACTTCTTCAGTTATAAGATTATCGATGTATACATATATATCTTCGTGCATATAACTTAACATATAATCCCCTCCTAATAAAAAATGACAAGAGGAATCATCCCCTTGCCACCTTTTTCATCATCCACCTGTAGCAGCATTTGTTGTTACGGCTAATTCTGTACTGAAGTCAGAAACCATATCATCATTTGCTACAGCTTTAATTTTGAATTTGTATTCAGTGTTAGCAGTTAAACCACTAGCTGTATGAGTCGTACCAACAAGAGTCGTTTTCTTAACGCCATCTTGGTAAACCTCATATCCTTTAATACCCCTGCTATCCGTTACGGCTGTCCAGCTGATCTTAATTGATGTATCAGTTTTAGTATCAACCTTTAAGCCAGTTGGCGCTAGGGGAGCACTAGGGTGTAACCACATGGCTTCCGTCAGTTGCGAACAATAACTTAGCGCCAGTTCCTTCTTTGTCGTATAAGAAACGGTTTTCGTAAGAACCTGAAGCAGAAATCGTATCATCCTTGTCATCGCCACCACCAGCGAATTTAGGAGAGTTGATATCGCAATTGTGGAAGAAGTTAACTTCTACAACTTGATCCATGTCATTAGTTGTTACTTGTTTAAGTGTACCATTCTTACCTTTAAGCATGAAGATAGAATATTGAACACCAGCATACATTTGAGAAATATCAAACGTGTACTCTTTACGTCCTTTTTTCTTGTGTGATTTACTACGTTTGTTGTACTTTTGTGTTTCGTTTTCGTTTTCATCGAAACTAAATGAATCATCATAACCTAATTCAGTCCAAACGATATTAGTATCAGTTGGTAATGCTTTAGCAGATGATGTTGTGAAAAATAATTTTCGGTTGAAACCATTATAGATTTCTTCTCTACCAGTAAATACTACTTCAGCCATTATTAATGACCTCCTTCTAATTCTTCTAATGAATCCTTAACTGTATTTGCAACGTCAAGGACTTTAGTTTTAATCAATGCTCTTAGTGCTTTGTTTTCGATGCAGTCAACATACCTTAGTAAATCAACATGCATTTTCCAAGATTCTTCTGACTTAACAGTTTTATTCAAGTTCATAATTCACTCACAATCCCTTCAATTATTTCGTTTTTCTGACCATTCAACAATGATATAGTATCTTTAAAATGTCGTGGCATAAGTCCACGTGTTACTTGTACAGCATCAGATTTGTATGAATAACTTTCACCGTCACTCCAAGATTTTAAACCAGTGACTACAATTATAGCGCCCTCTAAAGCGATTAATTGTTCGTGTCTTTTGGATGGTAAAGGTATTTCGTAACCTAACGTATCTAATGCATCATTTAGAACATCGCTTAAATATTCATCACTAAATGCTGTCTTTTCCTCAGGGAGCTTTTCCATGATCGGTAAATCCATCAACCTACGTCTTAGGATTCCTAATATACGATCCATGTTATTTGCCAGCCTTTGTTAATAGAATTTTAGTTTTGATAACATCTTTCGTTACCTCATTAATATCATTAAGTTCAGCATAAGTGTGTAATTCTTCAAGCTGTTCTAATTTTAACTTGTTTAATAATTCTTCACGTTTGTCAGCTCTTAAATCGAAATAATAAGAAGGATCAAATTCAGTAACTTCAATTTCTTTATCGTATTTAAAACCAATAGGAACTAAATACTTAGCTAACGTTTCAGGGAAATTCATCTTTGCATAATCGTATTCATCTTCTGTCAAAGTGATTTTACCACCGGAAACAGCCCACTTATCAAGGTATACTCCTTGGAAATTTAAGAACAAAGTACCTTTGAAAATAACTTCTAATACATATTTTTTAGTAACAGCCATAACCATAACCACTCCCAATTTAAATTTAAATTAAGAGGGGAATAACCCCCTCTACTATGCAGTAACTTTAATCATGAAGATATATTCAGGATAAAGGATAGTGAAGCCCCATTCCTTACGGATTAAGATAGAGAACTCTTGGTGTTCTTTATCAGTGATTTCTTCATTAGCCATTTCACCGAAGTCATCAACATGACCAGCTTTACGAACTACTAAGAAGATAGTGTCGTCTTTGATTACTGGAAGACCGTCAGCATCATCGTACTCAGTTAATTCAACCAAGTTAGCTCCACGGTAAACACCGATTTTACCAGTACGCATGATTTCGTCTTTTTGTGTATCAGTGTAACCAGTGAAGTTAGTGATTGGTAAAAGAGATTGATAAGTACCAACGATAGATACTTTGCCATGTTTAGCAGCAGCAGCAATAGCTTTATCAAGAACATCTTTAGAAACTTCTTTTGATACAGTGAATACGTTGTTCGGATTGTCAGTAGCGTTTACAGCAGCATTTAATGATTCAAAGAAATAACGGTTGTATTCAGTGATTAATGCTTCAGCAGCGCCAGTACGTAATTCATCTACAGAAGAGATACGACCTGTACGAATTTGGTCAAGATGACAAGATGGGCGAACAGCGAACTCTTCAGGAGAAGCTTGTACTACATCTTGGAAGATTTGAGATTTAGGAACGTAACCACCGCGAGTAATACGGAATGCACGGAATTTACCTTTACGTTTGTACTCAACTTTTTCTAATAATTCACGTTGTTTTGTTTCGAAAAGTAACGGACGTAAATCATAAGATTTCATTTCAGCTTCTAAATTTTCAGTGATAAGTTGAGCTAATTCTTCACGGCCAGCAGTAGTGGAAGCCATTGCTTTAATACCGTTTTGAAGTTTTAAACCAGCTTCATCTAATTTAGATGCTTGAGCGTATTTCTTAACTTGTTCGAAAAATTTCTCGCGTTGTGCGACAGTATATTTAGTCATTAACTTTTTCCTCCTTACTTACGGATAGCAATAGCGATTTCGCCATTATCAAATTTTTGTGTTACTTTACCAACTTGTTTTCCAGTTGCTAATTTGATGAATTTACCAGCTTTAACTTCTACAGCATCACCAACAACTAAAGAAGCATCGACTGAAGCAAGACCTTTAGTTACGAATTCGAAATCATTACCGACACCAATACGGCAACGTTCGCCAGCTTTAACGCTTAAACGGCCACGGTCAGTTCCTTGCCAATCAAGGACGATTTTGTCAACAATACCTTCAAAGTCATCAGAAGTAGCAGCAGGTTCAATAAGACCTGTTTTTGGATCAATTTTACCAGCAGTACCGAAGTCCATAGCTGTTTTAGCTTTGTATTCACCGTGTTTAGTTACAGCTAAATCTTTTCTGTAATAAAAAGATGTAGGGTTTGTGAAATGTGTTAATGCCATTATTAATGACCTCCTAATATATTAGTCTAAGAATGCAAGTGGATTGTCTGCATCTAAATTAAGTTTAGTGTCAGAAGATACACCAGCAACCTCAGTTTTTCCGTCTTTTTTCTTGCTACCGCGTTTGGCAGTTTCTAAAACCATTTTATAAACGTCTTCAGATAAAGTTGCTAAATGAGAAGCAGTTTCAGCTTTTTCAGCTTCAGTATACTCAACATGTTCAGCCATTTCAGCAAAACGTTCATCGGCTAATTTTTCTTTTGCAGCAGTTTCTTTTTCCTCTTTAAGAGTAGATACTTCAGTAGTTAAGTTATCAACGTTCGCATTAGCAGTAGCTAAAGTTTCAGTTAAAGTAGCTTTCTCACTTGTTAATGTTTCGATAGTCTTGTTAGCTGTTTCTAAAGCATCTTCAGCATTCTTTAATGTAACTTTCATACCGCCGATATGAGCAACAGCTTCTTCTAATGTTTTAAATTCCATTGACTTGAAACCTCCTTGTTCTTGTTTTTTTCTATTTGCAACCTCTAGCGAATAGCTAAAAGGATTTGCTGGATCGTCAACTACAGCAGAACCAATAAATTTAACGTTCTTGGCTTTCCTTGTAGTACCTTCTGTTCCGGCTTCATCATAAGCGGCTTCCATTGAAAATCGTAAAGCACCAGCTTCATGTAATGATTTCATCGTTTCAGATTCTAAAGGATGTCGGATTTTCCAAACCCTTGCTGTAGTTTTTAGATGGGTAATTCCATCTTCTTCAAAAGTTTCAGCGGCTATATGAGTACCGATTATTTTTGCATCGTAATCTAATGCAGGGAACTTAGCTAATGAATGTCCAGTAGGTAAGTTGTCCCAATCAGGAACGATAATTAAAGGTTCATTGATAATCGATTCTTTAGCAGCTTCTAAAGCTTCAGCATCAGCGTGCCAACCATTCAGGTTAGGGATTGAAGAAGCTAAGATGTAAGTAAAATCATAATGATTCTTTGTTTCAGCAAATTCAAACTTAGATATTTCAGCACGTTCAAACTTTGGCATTTTATCACCTCCTATTGATCTCTAGATGGTTTCTTATCAGGATTATCAGGATTTGCACCTTGTGGAGAGTCAGAAGGACGACCACCTTCATTGCCGAATGACATCGTACTCGACATAGGTCGTGGTTCAATCTTGTACTTCTTCTCTTCTTGAATTGCAGCTTGTTCAGCTTCAAGGTTGTATCCGTGCTGTTCTAAATAAGTATCAGCAGAAATTCCACCATCAAGATATAAGTCTCTTAATATAGCATGTTGGATTTTTTCATCAGTTAAGTTTAACTTACCTAATTTAATAGTTGGGTTATTCTCAGGATTTAATCCAGCTTCAGCGGCCATATCATATAAAAGTTGATCCAATGCATCGATAACTTCTTCACGAGCATTTTCCATAGTTTGTTTTGCTGACATCATACCAGCACTTGCAGTAGCGTAACTACCTTCACCTGTAAAAATTGATGGAGTTATACCCAATGATTGTAATAACATTTTCATCGGCACTTCGTATTTTTCAGGATTGAACAACGCTGTATCAGGCTTGATTTCTTGAGCTTTTAACGTATGATTACCAACTAAACGAGAACTGTTTTTCAAATTCTGTACTTTATTAGTTAAAGCGTTAATTGCTTTTTCACCAGCAGGACGATCCTTGTCGCCAATAGTGAAGATAATCATAAAGTCAATAACTTGGTCAATTGTTTCTTTTTCCATATCCATTAGTTCTTCAATGTGTTGGACTGGTTCGAATGCCGATGTAATAATTGATTTTCCATAACGACTATAACCTTCTCGATCAATCGCACAATGATACGACTGTTCGATAGGCAATTCATATTCACCATTAGTTCCTTTGTTTAATTTAAAAGGAATGCTATTTTCATCGTCCGTTTGGAATTTAATATTAGCTATAGGTCTATCACGAAAATGACCTTTAACTTTAACATCAGCAGGGGCTAATTGATGAACCCAAACTGTATTGCCTTTAGTATCTTTTTCACGATACCAAAAGAAATTTCCAGCTTTATATAAGTCTTGTAAACTTTGTCTCAGTATCTTGTTTAACTTTAATTTCTTTTTGGCGTTTTGACAGAACTTCAAGTTCTTCTTCGTGCCACCATCGAATAAAATATCACCATAAGTAAAAGTGACATAAACACGGATACTAGACTTTATCAATCCGATTTTATCGGCGTAGAAATGAGCAAGGCTTACAATTTTAGGAAAATTGTTTTGGTAATCAGCCAATAGTTTATTCGTTTCCAATCCAGCAGTATGAAGCACCTTTGAACTGTATCTTGTTCTTTCTTCAGCTCTATCAGCAGAACCAAACGTGTAATCAGCTTCAGTCTTTGGTACATAACCACCAGTTGCAACTTCTTCCATGTTCAACCTCCTTCCTCAATTTCTATAAAACAGTATTACAAAGTGCATATTTTAATTTCGCAATAGCCCTTACCAAAGAAGAGTTTTTTATTTTCTCTTGCTGTTATTAGCTACTATCTTATCAAAATGCTCTTTCTTGTTAGCTTCTACATACTCAATCATCGTTTTAAAATCCATAAGATAACCACCTTTATTAAAATTATACAACCGCGAAAATGAAATCGTCTTCCTCTTCTCCATTCAATCTTTCCTCTAATGCCATGCAGCTATAGGCGAATACTGTCCAACGGTCACGTTTAAGTCCTGATTTTTTCTCCTGTTCGAATTTGTAATACATTCCACTTGGTACAGCTTTGATTTGTGTAATCTCTTTTTTCATTGCGATTAACTCAAGGAATGCTAATTCAATATCCGGTTCTTCATGACGATCTTGAAGTACAGGCATATAAATACGTTTTTGCTCAATCATACGTTTAGCAGCAAGTCCCATGTTGTGGTTGTTTTCCTGATTATGTTTAAAGTATTTTACAATCTTCTTACCATATACATCAGGATTATTCCCTTCCATATCAAGCAGCGGCAATTGTTCTTGTTTAGAATCAGGGTCATCATAAGATTTTTCCAAGTAACCTTTTAACGCTAATCCTAATTTCTCACCATCCATCCAAATATGGTCAAGGTTAAAGTCACGGTCATACTTACGCATTTGTGCATGTATTTCTTCTAATGTCATACCTTTTTGTGCGCGCATCATTACAGGTTTGTTAAATCCAAGCGGATCAAGTTCACAAACTAAGAATGTAGTATTATCAGCAAAGTCTTTTTGTGAGATAGAGAAGTCACAATATAAACCGTATGATTTATGTTTTTCTCCCATTAATCTTGGTTCTAACTCTTCAGCCCAACGAATACGTCTGTCAAATAACATTGTAGGAATCCAAGAACCAGCGCTTTCACTTTGGAATACTGAACCATACTCCATCATAAAGTCACCTTCTGTATTATCTCGTTTTGCTTTCTGAATTGCTTTTTCATCGTATAATCCATATTTTAAAGGCATACGATAATCAACAATAGCTACGTAGTAATCAGGATTCCCAGCTTTAACACGGCTCAAATATCTTTGAGTTGCAGCATAGAAATGATTCCAAGTATAGTATGCAGAAGAGAAAATAACGATACGGTTTCCTTCTGAACTTTCAGGGTTGTTAGGGTCAAACGCACGTTTAACAGTTAACATCGGCTCTACAACTAATCGTACAATCTGTTCATCGATAGCAGCATATTCATCCACGTAAATATTATTGTAACGCTGACCACGGATCGTAGAACCATCACCAAGCGGTAACGCCTGTATAAATGAACCATTTGTGAATTGACATTTACACTCTTCATTACCTTCTTTTAAATTACCGGAAACGAATTTTCGTAGCAGCTTGGACTTATTGAAAACTTCTTCTTTAAACTTCAGGAATAAGAATTTAGACTGACGATAAGAAGGAGCAATAATACCGATACGCATATTAGGGAATAATAAAGCGTTCAAGGCCATATCAATAGCAGCAAGATAAGATTTGCCTGATCCACGACTCATACACCAAAGAGGGAACGGTTTACACCAAGAATTCTTTAATAGTTCCTTCTGATAAGGCATAAGCGAAATACCTAATATATCGTAACAAGCTTCTACAGGATGTGAACGGTAATAATGAATGAAGTCGATAAGGTCAACTTGAGAACGTCTTACACCTTGACGTACTTCACGAATAAACTGTCGCCTATTTTTATTTACCGGACTAATACCACCTATAGGTTTAGTTCCGATTTCTTCTTCTTTACTCACTGTCCTCACCTCTATCTTTAAAGTTATCGTCAAACGTCAAATCATTCTTTTCTTGAATCATCTTTCTGTCAGCATTTATTTGAAGGAAGTCGTAAAATTCCTCAATAGTAAATCGGCCAACTAAATCTAAATCTTTTGGCTTTAAATCTAATTCATCAGACATTTTCTTTTTGAAATGATAATAAGTAGGAGATTCTTTCATAAAATCAACTACACGATCTGCAAACTTAATTAGAATATCTTGCATAGCATCACGGTCTTCAATATGCTCAAATGCAAAATAATCCTCTTTAAATCGCTTCTCATATTCAACTACAGCATTTGTAAACATATCTTCAGAATTAGCATCACCAACAGATTGTCTTGTTGTGAACTTCATATCGTTGTTTAGTTTTGCATGTAAGTCCTGAATCATTTTCAAACTTGCTATATCATCTTTAGTTGGATGTTGGGCTATTTTAGCTCCAAGTTCATTCATCATTAATTCGTACTTAGCAAGCTGTATTACGCCGTTTTCTTGGAAAGGTGTTGCTATATCATAACCTTCGTGATAACGGTCAATAGCTTTACGGATCGTATTCATTTGTTGTTCAGTATAGAAAGAGTCACTTAATCCGTATTCGTCAAATTCAGCATCTTTAACTTCCTTAACTTTAACTCCATCGTTCTTCATATTTTTGAAACCAGCTAAACTATTTAAAGCTGTACGAAGAGTTTTATTAGTTCCTTTAATAACCCTTGCTTCAGCAGCTTGTAATAATTTCAAATCATATTCTTTCGGATTAGCTCCACCTAATTCAACTATCGTTTCAAATATTTCACCAGTTTTAGTTAAATACTGTTTCACTTCAGACATTTTTATTCACCATCCTTACTTTTCTATAAACCAATATTACTTGAATTAGAAAATAAAAAAAGACCGCAGAAGCGATCCCTTTTACGACATAATTCCGGCAGCTTTTAAACCAGCCAATACTTTGTTTAAATCAGCAACAACACCAGCTACATCAGTAGCAGCACTATTAGGAATGTTAGTCATTTTGTTTGCAGTTAATTTCGTATTTAATTGAGTTGTTGTAGCGTAATTACTTAAAGTTGATGTTTTAGCATAAACGGAATCGTGGTTATGGTCAGTTTTAGAATATCCAGCTAACATTTGATTAACTTGTTCAGCTGTTAAACCGCCACCTCCACCTAATGAACCAGCGTAAGAATACTTTCCGTTTTCATCAATAGTAACTAATACCATCGGTACGGCTTTAACACCATCAACATCTTCTACAACTAACAATTCCTTTCCGTTTGGAGACTTTTCTAAATTTGTTTTGATTTTATTTGTAACTTCAGCCATTCGATCACATCCTTTCGGAAACCATTAATACCAAATTTTACAACAAAAAAAGCACCAGCGATTAAGCCGATGCCTTCTTTGATAAACAACTAGAAAGGAAGATTTATAACTATGAAAAACAAATTAACCTATATTCCTAAAGGGGGTAGGAGGTGTTTTCACACCATGATAGTAGCCGCAATGGGATTCGAACCCTTACTTTTAACTAATTAAAGTTAATGTGCAACCATAACACTTTTCCGGCATGTGGTGGGCTTGGAAGGATTCGAACCTTCAACTCTATACGTCTATAGCGCGTTGCCTATTTCGCCACAAACCCATATTGCCAACTCCTTAACTCCTGATCGATTAAGGCAGCTTACGTGTGGAGGACGTTACCATCCAAGTTGGCTCAACGAAAACAAACGAGAAATTTTGGGTGATGCACCTTATCCATTTTTGACGTTAGGTAATCCTAACTTAGTGACATCAACTTCAGGACTCATACGTTCCTAATTTTAACGGGCGCTTACGTCCCAATAAAAGAACTAAACTGTGTAGGAATGGTTCTTTTATTTTATTTTGTCGCACTCATAACCTTTCAACTTTTGTACGACACCATATCCGTAGTGAGTGACGTTATGGAAAGTTTCATCCGCATGAAGGATGCTCACGTTTCAATCTAACCTTCACGACAAGGGATTAGACGGTTCTTTAACCGATAAACTTTAACAGTTGTATCAACCAATAATTAAAACCATGTTCAAATTTTATTTACTTTAGTTGATATAAAGTTTTCGTATGATCGATGTATTGAACATGGACATCGCATACCGGAAGTTTTAATATCTGAAGTATTTACATCACTTACTTTGATGGGTTATCATATGTTTTCCTTCATAGTTTCTGTTGTTTTACATCGTAGCGTTTCGATACCTTTTCTGCACGTGTGTGAGGTCACTTGGATTTTCGAAAGTCTTTACTGACTTTTGGTGACGTAAGGGTGAGTCGAACACCATAAACCGGAGGGAATCTCACGGCTGCATTTCCTACAATGCTACAAACGCCGTATTGGCAAACCCTCTTGGAATCGAACCAAGGATTACAGTTTTGGAGACTGTCGTGTTACCACTACACTAAGGGAATATGATTCTGTACCAGCCTTACGCGTAACCAGTACAGAAAATCTGATCCAAGATATGAAAGAGAGAAAACATATGGCGAAACGTATGTGTAACGTTTATAAGTTAATCTTAACAGTTATAACTTAACTTGTCAACAACTTTTGCTAAAGTTACAGTTTAGCTTTGAAATTCGAATGAATCTAAATCTTTAAAATCAAACTCCCTTGCTGTAACTCCTAAAAGGACGATTTGTAATACTGGTTGTCCACTAAGTTCAGTTCCACTTTTGTATTTAAAATGCAAAGGCCTAGCTTCTTCAGAAACTTGTTTTGTAGTTCCTCCCCATTCAGGTACAGTCCTTTTGATTATTGCTTTCTTGAGAAGATTCTTTTGTACCTCTTCAGCAGCAGGGTAAATGTTATTTTTGTCAATTTCTATAATCATATTATAACCTCCAATATTTAATAAGAGTTAAAATAAATACAAATTATATATTAACTTTAAACTATAACTTAACTCGTGTAGTCTATAATTAAATTATATACGGCATGCTTTGTGCTTGTCAAGCTTTTTGACTCATGTAATTATTTCCAAATGCTATCCCTTCCCAGTAGAATAGGCTTTATTGTTTGAAGATACTTTTCGACAAATTACTAACTTTAACTTCTGACTGTCCTATTGGAGAGGGCGGTTCGCGAAATCATACACCTCAGAATTACCCCAATTATCGTGTAAATGGATATTCTTTGGATCGTCACCTGTAACTTTTGCAATACGTTCTTTTTCTTTTCTGATACGTTCAGCTTTCATCATATAATCTCGTTCATCTTCCAACACATGTTCACGGTCACGGATCATAGGTCGGTTGTCGTAATCTCCCCACGAACGAAGACTTGCTTTGAATTTTTCTTCACGCTGCAATTTAACTTTTTTCATTTTTATCACCTTTTCTTTTATATTTAAAATCTTCATAAGTTTCCATTCCTAATGCGAACAATCCTAAAATCATAAGCGGACACCATAATAAAGCGAATAATATATAACCTAACCAACTATCAAAACCGATTTCTATAGAAGAAAGCAACCCTATTAATAAGTAAAATAAAACAGCTACTAACATTACATACGCCCCTTTCTTTCTTCGTAAATAATTAGCGCAATAATAGCTAGTCCAACAATAAACATTGGTAACCATAAAAATACAAGTAAAGCGAATGATACTTTAGAATAAACTTGAGTTTTAAAAGCAACAATAACCCCAATCAGTAAATAAATAAATAACCAAAATAGAAACATTTCTTCATCCTCCAAACGTAAGTTCTTGTGTAAAATATACCATTTTATTCACTAAAAAGTCAAAATAATTATGTATAAAAAAAGTACCCAACTCTTAACGAGCAGGTACTTCTACGACACCTTGTTTATCTACTTTATATTTCTTCCCTGAATCTGTATCTAAATTGAATCCTATGGATTGTAAAGTTTGTATCGTTTTAATTAAATCATTATTCTTAGCTTTCTCATGTTGAAGTAAATCTGAAATAACTTCTAACTCTTCACTGATTTTGTTTAATTTATTCTTTATGGCCTGATTCTCTTTTTTAAGTTCTTCATTATGTTTTCTTTCTTCATCTTCTCTACTTACTTTTTCGCTATATGCTTTAACAACCTTCAATACATCATTGATTCCTATTTCATCAGGATTTGGATTTTGAGATTGTCTATATCTTTTCTTCTTTTTCTTTTTACCTTCTTTAAGAGCTAAGTTAAACGCGTGTTCATACTGTTGTTTCAATACAGTGAACCATCTATGTTTTAACGTTGTGAACGTTCTTGTGTAATTTAATTTTTCCTCAACT
>Ga0209463_1001798_pt1 | contig 12503 bp, 15 predicted proteins | sample AgamicMgSfrz_FD_187169 | JGI IMG/M metagenome (GOLD analysis project Ga0209463, IMG submission 187169) | Agave microbial communities from Guanajuato, Mexico - Mg.Sf.rz (SPAdes) (version 2) | ecosystem: Host-associated > Plants > Phyllosphere > Phylloplane/Leaf | place: Guanajuato, Mexico... | reverse complement strand
AAGTTTGATTATGAATGGAGTAAAATTTAACCCTATATTATTTTGAAAATATGTATGTAGATTTTCAATTTAGCCTAAACTAATAAAGTATTTCCCAATTGCCTGAGTTTATAAAAGCCTTTGCTCCAGTTGAGCAAAGGCTTATTTTTTGACGAGTTTCTTCTAAAAATAGGCCATTTTGAAAAGACTTTTATGACTCTTTAGAGAGGCACTCATGAGTATGATCTCTATTAGCTACAACCACAAACCTTGATTTTCCTTCTTGGCATTCATGAGCGATTTCGATATCGCCACAATAAGGACAAGCGAGGTATCCTCTGGATTGCATATGATTGAAGCTAATTATTTCCTCAGGTTTAAAAACGTTCATTCTTATTCCATAATGAGTACAAGCCACTTTTTTTATGCTTAACATAGGATTTCTTCCTCCTTCTTATTGTGTATTGGTTCATTTTTAGTATATAAGATAGATATGGATAATTTAACCTTTTTTGATTAACTCGTCTTAAATATTTAGAAATTTAAATTGTAAAGGAATTATTGAGTAAAAGAGTTAAAGATAATTTTTACTTGTATACCTTAAGGATCGCATCCTTATCAAAACGAATATCAAAATAAAAATAATAAACATTAAATAATTTTAAAATAACTTGTTAAATGAATATTTAATGCCTTTTAATTTCATAACATAGATAATAGTTGTTGTTACATTATTCATAAGAGTAAATTGTAAAACATTTTAGTGGAAATAGTTTTATTATTTATATACTTTGTAGAAAAAGTGTCTAGTTTACATAATGTGATTTTCTAGTTTTAAAAAAAGCCACCCCCTTGGGAGACAAGGAGATGGCTTTTTTTGTAATTTCTTATACAACTTGTTTATTAGATTTTTGTTCTTCAGTCCATGCTTCTAACTTTTCGCGACCAGGTAAATTTGAAATACTATCTGCCTGAAACACAGGGTCTCGTCCTTGCTTTTTTTGAGCTACATAATCTTTCAGTACAGCCTTAGCTACTTTGGATAATCGAGTAATTGCATATAGGTTAATTAGAACCATTAATCCCATAAAGATATCTGCAAGAGACCATACCAATTCTGCACTATATAATGCTCCAAATAACACCATCAAGATAACAGCAACACGGTATAATAAGACTGTTTTCTTACTATGCTTCATAAAGCTAATATTTGATTCACCATAGTAATAGTTACCCATTATCGTACTCAGCGCAAATAAAAATACTGAAATAGATACAAATGTTGCTGCAAATCCACCAATTCCCGTCCGTAAAGATTCTTGTGTTAATGGAATACCTGTTAAATCTGATGTTTGATATTCGCCTGAAACTAAAACAATCATTACAGTAGATGAACAGATTATAAATGTATCTAAAATAACACCTAAAGCTTGAATAAATCCTTGTTTTGCGGGATGAGTAACGTCTGCAGCTGCAGCTGCATTCGGAGCAGAACCCATACCGGCTTCGTTAGAAAATAACCCACGACGGATACCATGAAGTACAGCAGCACCCATTACACCACTAAATAGTTGTTTAAATGAAAACAAACCTTCTGAAAAGATTGCACTAAAAACATTTGGTAATACTTCATAATTTGCAATCATCATCCACACTGATAATAAGATATAAGCACCGGCTTTAATAGGCACTAAAATTGTAGAAAATTTCGCTACTGAATGAACACCACCGAATATAATTAGAGCAGTAATAATGGTAAGTATAATACCGGTTAAGGTATTGTTTATTCCAAATTCATTTTCAACCGAAGCAGCAATGGTATTAGCTTGCACAGCATTAAAAATAAGGCCAAAAGATAGAGTAATTAATATGCTAAATGCAATACCAAGTTTTCTATTTCCTAAACCTTTCTCCATATAGTAAGCAGGTCCACCTCGCCAAGCATCTCCATCTTTAACCTTATAAACCTGGGCTAATGTACTTTCTACAAAAGCTGAAGCAGATCCAATTAATGCTATAATCCACATCCAAAATACTGCACCAGGTCCTCCTAGTGCTACTGCTGTAGCAACACCGGCAATATTACCTGTACCAATACGAGCAGCCATTCCAATCATAAATGCTTGTAATGAAGAAACACTTTTTTTATCTTTATCTTTGTTTTTACGTCCATCCCCCAATAAACGAATCATTTCAGGAAGGAACCTTATTTGTAAAAAACCAAAATTAATAGTTAAAAATAGTCCAATTGCAACTAAGATTATAACAATTAATTTAGCCCATAAATAATCATTAATAAGTGTAACGATTTCTGTCATGGTTTTGTCTCCTTGTTGTAAAAATTTTTCGACTATAAAGGTTATAAGTTGATTTGTATTTTTTTGTAAACTAGAAAAAATTTGGTGGTTATAAAAAAGAAGATCAACAATTTAAAGAATCCTTTTATTCTTAATATCTCGTAAGTTAGCTTTGTTAGAAGTGTTGTTTTTTAAATCTTTACCAAACCGATATCCTCCCATTCCGGTTCCTTATAACGAAGGGGTTATATTAGATATTGCAGTCTGCATAGCTTCAATAGAAGTTGATACGTCAGTGTAACTTGAAAAGATGAGAATGCTCCTAAGTCATTAATACTGATAAAATAATAGCAACTTTTTTTCTGTATTTAGTTTAGAAATCTCTCCAATGAAGTGTGATTAACAAAAATACAAACTGTTATTAAGCGCTTTCATTTTTTACTATCAAGATCTTATCTTTAATTTATATTATGAACTATGTAATCCGACAGAAAGTGACATAAAATTATAACTTTTCCGAATTAATAATTAAATATAAAATTAGGGTATATAAATAATCTGATAAGAAAGTAGACCCTATATTACCTACGGAGTTGCGTTAATTCAACAAGCAAGTCAAAAAGCCGGTTTTTACACTGGCTTTTTTCTTTAATAAATGAGAAACACTATTGTTTGCAATGCCATTTGATTAAAATCAACTATGAAATTTAACATAGTTTCTTTATAAAATAATTAGTATTCACACTCTAAGTAGAAAATAAATAACATTTCAATAGTTTATAAAAAAGTATTTTATACATCTATTTGAAGAGTAATAATTAACTTACTTCAGAAAAAATACTTCAATAACTATTTATCTTGTAGAAAAATAACCAATTTGTCGTCATCTAGAGTAAATAGTAAAACTAATATTTTTTACGACATACTTTATCATTTACTTAACATAATGACTGTTATATATACAAAAATAAGCAAACTCTAAGGTTTGCTTATTTTCTTTCTTAAATAGCAAGTAGGTGATCTAGTTTATCTCCGAGTTTCCTACAACTGATTTATTAACATCATTTTTAATCTTATTATTAAATACGCCTTTATAAATAGTATGTGCTTGGCCAGTTATGTAAGTTATATCATCTTCGTAATCAATATATAATTCTCCGCCTCTAGGGGAAGCTTGAAATGCATATAATTGTTTTTTGTTTAATTTCCGACTCCAATAAGGGGCAAGTCCGCAATGAGTTGAACCTGTCACATAATCTTCCTTTATTCCAATCTTAGGCGCAAAATAACGAGAAACAAAATCATAATTTTCTGAAGTACTTGTTACCACTAATCCGGTAACCGGTAAGGTAGCGAGGAGTGATAAATTTGGTTTTATTTCTTTTAACAACTTTTCATCTGCTACCTCTATAATGTACCGATCACTGTTCTTAGCTGCTTTTATAATAGGTACGTTTATTAACTGCTGAAGAGTACTTGTTATATTTACAGGAGTAGGCTCATCTGTTGGGAAAGCTATTTGAATTCCTTGTTCTACTCTTTTTACTTGTAGAGGTCCAGATTTAGTCATAAAAGTAATAGGATACCTTACGTCCACATCCTTTTCTTCCCACATGATATGTGCACTTGCTAATGTCCCGTGTCCACACAGACTAATTTCCTTTGAAGGTGTGAACCACCTTAGATTATATATATCATTACCTTGCTCTAGAATAAAAGCAGTAATGGGTAAACCTAATTCCTTAGAAATTTCCTGCATTTCATTCTGTTGAATATGATTAGTCAATTGAATCACATAAGCTGGGTTACCAGAAGTTAAACCTTGTGCGAAAGCATTAACTCGGTATATATTTGTATTCATTTTTAGCTTACCTCCTTTAACTAATGTAAGAGTTCAACAGGTATAGATTATTACCTCTATTTATATTTATAAGAACAATAATTGCAATGTAAACTATTGCATATCTCCTTACCATTAATGTACGTTATAGGAAATAAAAAGCCCTTGGTCTGGATAATCCAAGGGCTTTTATTATAACTCTTTATTTGTCTTTATTATTTAACTCTTGCCAGTCCCAATACGAATTATATAGTTCATCGTGTAAAAATTCTTCATCTTCTTCATCTTCTTGCTTTTCTTCTAGTTTTAAGCCAAACCATACTTCTTCGTCATTTTCTAATATAGGATCACTTACACCATCCAATAAACAAAAAGCACTATGAAAAGCCCCCATAATATTATCTCGTACAATTTTTTCAATTGCACTGATGCTTTCATCTGTGAATACCTGATTGCTCAAAGCACTTATTTCATTTCTAGTTAATTTGAATTCCTCCCATGATAATTCTTTAGGAGGTTGCTTTAATTGTTCTCCTATCTCTGAATACTCTTTAATAATGTTATGTATCTCTCTTAAAAATAGTTGCTTAGAATCCATATTTCATTCTCCTATGGTATGTTATAAGTTCTTATTATATCAGGTTTACCTTGATATTCAGTGTATAGGAGTACATAAAGCTAGTTAACATAAAATATGTTCTGGGCAGCAAAAAAGGATCTTTAAATAAAGATCCTTCTCATTATTTCTTTAATTCGATATATGTACATATTATAATTTTTAAATATCCATAGATTTATTGTGTAGCATATTAAATAAAGCTAAAGTAGCCTTGTCTATTTCCCCGTAGTAATGGATAATATCTTTTTCTATATCGCATATTTGAACACTTTTTAACTTTTTTGTATAACTCAATTTATACTTATTAGCAAGGGTATATGTAATATCGCTATCCTCATAATTTACTAAGTTTTCTATCATACTATTAATTTCAAACGGAGTCATAAACGGTGTCACCCTTTCTTCTTATTAAAGTCATCCTGCCATGACAGGTTAGTTAATATTAAAGTAAACTACTCACGATACGTAAAGTATTAGCTTTAATCTCCTGTTACGTATTAGAAAAGCCCATTCTTAAGAATGTTTACTACAGCATCTATAAAGTAACAAATTATTATGTAGATGACTGTGAGGAATTTCACAGCTATAAGGAATAAGGAATGTTAGGATATATATGACCTTTCCAAAAAGGAGAAAGTCATCCTTTGTACTATATAAGAACATTTTCCCTCTAATGATCTCTGTTCTTACATGTTCAGGGGTCTTTTTCTTTTTTTGAATACTTATTTTCTCTTTTGAACAAACTACTCAAGAAGCCGTGAGGCCTCAGTCCTTTGGTTAAATAATGTAGCAGAAAAAACTACCCTATCACACATCAGGGTAGTTTTTTCTGTTTCTAGGCGGTATATGTTATACATCTTTAGTTAACATAATGTTTTTTATCGGAAATAGATTCTTTATATAACTACCCCTTCAGTTTTATACATATAATGAAGGGGTAATCCTTAACCTAAAGTTTGAATTTTTAAATGTCTAATTCTAGCCATTCATCAGTCTCTTTAAAACCAAACTTCTTATATACAGGCCTACCTAACTTTGAGGCTCCAAGCCATATTTCTATAATACCTGCTGTTTTCGCCTCAGCAACTAGTTTAGTTAACAACTTAGTGGCAATTCCCTGTCCACGGTAACTTTCTTCCGTGTACATATTGGTAATGTATTCCTTTTTACCGCTCTTGTTATAGAATTTTTTGAACCACTGAGTAGTGATAGTCGGACAACATATAAAAAAGCTAGTATAGTCCCTTTTCCTTAAACAGATAATAAAGACAGAAATTTCATCTTATAGTGAAAGGGGAAAAATGATATGAGAACAAAAAAATATTTATTGGGTGTCCTATCAACAATTTTATCTGTAGGTTTCCTTTTTGGTTGTAATGATAAAAAGGATGAAGCTGAACCCGATCCAACTGAAGAACCTTCTGAACAAAAGGCACAAAACGCTCGTAACAACAATGACCTACGAGATGTTGGATACCAACCCGACAGAGATCGGAATGATAATGTAGATAATAATCAGACACAATTAAAAGTAGCTGATGAAGCTGCAAATCGAATTGCTAAATTAGACGAAGTAGACAGTGCGAATGTGATCGTTACAAACCGAAATGCTTATGTGGCAGTTGTTTTACAGGATAGAACAAAAGGAGAAGTAACAGATCGCTTAGAAAAGAAGATTGCAGATCAAGTAAGAGCTACAGATTCAGATATTCAAGACGTATTTGTATCATCCAATCCTGATTTCGTAGAGCGTATGAGAGATTATGGAAATAAAATTAATGAAGGTAAACCGGTAAAAGGGTTATTTGAAGAATTTACTGAAACAGTTCGAAGAGTATTTCCTAACGCACGTTAAATAATAACGATTAAGCGTAACAAGTCAATTACTAGGTTCTAGAAAAGAGAAACCTCCTTATAAATTAAGGAGGTTTCATATGTGTTTATCTCTCCGTTAAATTTAATATCTTAACAATTATTTTACGCACAACTCTTTTTGTTACCGTAAAAACAGCGTTCATATAACAGGTTTCTCGTTCAGGAGGAAATAGTACATATAACTTAAAAGCAAGGAGAAAATGGGTATGGATGATAAAGTATTTAGAACAATCAATCAGCTGGCTGGTCGTTATACTGTATTAGATATGCTGATGATATTGATTTCAAAAAAGGTTTATTATGTTTTTATGTTTGTGTTGATTTTTATGTGGTTTCGAAACTATTCGCAAAGAAAAGTGATACTATATGCAGTGATTTCCTCGGCCTTTACGCTATTTATTCACACGTGGATGAAATGTTTTTATTTTAAGCCTCGTCCATTTATGAAGCACCGTGTCGGCATACTTATTCCTTCAAAGATGGATTCTTCATTCTTAAGTAAGCATACATTGCTTACGTTTGCTGTATCCACTTCTATCTTTCTTCATGAGCGTATTCTTGGATCAGTTATGTGGGGACTTTCCTTGTTAACGGGATTCTCAAGGATTTGGGTAGGGCATCATTATCCTTCTGATATTATCCGAAGTGCTTTCATTGGTAGCTTGACAGGCATTATTATTGACAAGGCTGCAGATTTTTTAAAGACAATGAATAGGAAAATAAATACAATATCATTTTCCGGTATAGATAAGTAAGATCGTCAAAGAATAAAGACGTTGAAAGATCATTTTTCTTTCAAACAATTATCAAAGGGGTATTCAGATAATGAACAACTTACGTTGGTTAACGTCCTTATTTAATGTTGGACGCAATAATAAAAGGATATTTGGGAAAAAACGTAATAACAAAGGCATGCTGTTTTCATTATTGGGTTTGGGAGTTGGGGCCCTTACGACTTATGGAATGACAAGAGAACGTGGAAATAAGATGGCACCGGCAACTGTACAGACAATGACGAGTAGATTCAATAATAGATAAAATTACATGATTAATGGAGGGAAATGTATGAATAATTTTTTTGGACTCTTTGAAAATGATGAGGAGAAGGCACAAAATAATCATGAAAATGAAAAGCTTCGTCTTCATAAAGAGGAATTAGATATTACTAAAAATAAAATAGACGCAGGGGAGGTAACCCTGAAAAAAGAGGTTATAGAAGAGCAACAGACAGTTGATGTTCCTATTAATCATGAGGAAGTTGTTATCGAGAGACGAGCCATCGACAACGAACCCAGCAATTCATCTATTAGTGATGAAGAAACCATTCATATTCCCGTTAGTGAGGAACAGGTTCAGGTAAGTAAACACACTGTGACAACAGGTGAAGTTTCAGCTTACAAGCGTAATGTAGAAGAAACGCAACATGTAGAAGAAACCCTAAAAAGAGAAGAAGCTCATGTTGATACAACTGGTCACGTTAATATAGCTTCCGACGATACAGCTTCTCCTATAGATTAAAAAAGATATAAATTAAACCGAAAAACACTTCCCAAATCGTAAGAACGATCTGGGAGGTATTTTTTGGAAGTATTTTAATTGATGACTTTACACTCTCGTTTTATATTATGTTAACCAGGAAAAACTAATTTATATTTGTTACAGTAACTATGGAGGGTAAAATATGTCAAAAAACAAAATTACCGAATATGACTCCAATACGAATGATCGCAAAGTTTCAGAACAAGTTATTTATGATACTGACAATAGTGCAACGCTGCAGCTTCATGAGGAAAAGTTGGATATCTCTAAAAAATGGATAAAAACGGGAGAGGTGAGCATACACAAAGAGGTTTTCACGGAGGAGAAAACCATTACTGTACCTGTGACCCATGAGGAATTGATAATTAAGAAAAAAGTTTTAGATGCAGAAAATCCAGACCAAACGGATGGACATACAGAAATTATTCGGATACCTATTAGTGAAGAACGCATCGAAGTCATCAAACATCCAACAGTTCTAGAGGATGTTGCAATTTATAAACGCCAATTCCAAGAAACTACGTCTGTTACAGAGACCTTAAAAAAAGAAAAAGTGCATATAGAAACTACTGGAAACCCTAAAGTAGTAAATAAAAATACAGAAAAGTAATGAGCATAGATTTAAAGGGAATATTCAAAATTGCTAATAAGATGATACTCAAAGAAAGTATATCTATATCTTCTTTAGTGTATGAAAAATCTTGAGATTCTATTGACCAGGCATTGTTAAATCGTGATGTGTGTCTTTCCCTCGATTTTATTAAGTGTAAAATCCCTGTTGGATTGAAAATAATAAATATGATGAGGCTTTTGCAGTTTCAAATCTATGTCTAAAACTTATAATTCTCTCCGACGCACTCACAATATGAAAAACACGTTAAAAGGAGACTCAAAAATGCTTATTAAAAAGATAGCATTATCATTACCACTATTCCTTTTTTTTGTTTATTCCCCGACACATGCATTAGAGATGACGAGTACTTTCAGAATTGTAAATGCTAAAAACGAGACTATTGCTTCAAAAGAAGTTTCATTTCAAGAAGGTGAAACATTATACGATGTAACAAAAAGAGCATTTAACATAGAAGAATCCCAAAGGAATATTATATCTATAAATGGTATCCACTCAATTCCAAAAAAAAATATACATTGGGCTGTTTTTGTGAACGGAAATTTTATAGAGTTAGGTTTAGATGAAGTCACTCTCAATGAAAATGATGATGTAGTATGGGCTTTGAGAAATTGGGATAAACAAGAAATTTTAAAGTAAATAACATAAATTATAAATTATGTTAACTAGGAGTAAATACCACATCTTAAAAATAGAAAAAACTACTGTCCCTGAACACAACAGTAGTCTTTTCTAATTCGAAATTCAAAAAATGGGTTGCAAATGCCAGTCGGAAGGCATTTGATTACATTTAACGGTTTGTTTACAAGCTATGCTAATGGATCATTAATTACTATAGATGGCTGGGCTAGCTGGATTCGAACCAACGCATGACGGAATCAAAATCCGTTGCCTTACCGCTTGGCGATAGCCCAATAAAAATGGGTGTCGAAGAGGATTTGGACCTGTGACCTTCGAGTTATAAGTCTGATGAGCTACCAGACTAATTGCCCCACGCTAATGCATTAAAAGACTCAAATCATTAAATCACCATAAATATTATCTACTCCATAAGCTATTTTTATTCAAAATAAAAAATATGCCAAATGAAATATAGAGGTCTTCTATAAAAATTACCATTCATGTTTATATAAGCGATAGACAAAATAAATAAGTACGTTTTATCACTTCAAGGAGGTTTTTTATAATGACTAATAACAATAAACAACAACAAAAGCAAAAAGATGCGAAATTATTTGGAACAAACATTACAGATACTGAATTTGCACAGGAGCTTGGAAGTATCCATCAAGAGATATCTCAGTTAAGTCAAACAGTATCTCAATTACAAAATTCTCAACAAGGAGCTCAACAAAGTTCCCAAGCAAATCAAGCATCTAATCCGTTAATGCAACAAATGCAATCATTTAGTTCTCAAGCTCAACAACAAATGCAGCAAACAGACCAACAAGTTCAACAAAATATTCAACAAGCGCAACAAGCTATGCAGCAAATGTACCAAGCTATTCAACAAGGTCAACAAGCCCAGCAACAAAACCAGCAGGGTCAACAATCGTCTGGACAGCAAGGGCAAAGCCAACAGTAATACAAACTACGGCCCAATAAATAAGACAAATTAGATTTTGATTAGAGATATTTCATCCTTACATTTTAAGTAAAAGTATTTTTATAAAAAAAGCAGAGATTTTAACTATATTTGGATATGGAATCCATTCGAAACCCTTGCTTCAAGTAGAAAAAACTACTGATCCCTGTTCAGTAGTTTTTTCTGTTTTTAAGCTTAAAGTATGTGGAAGGATTCTCCATTTGTCGTCATTATGTATAAGTAATAAAATTAATTATTTTCATGAAATGTTTTATCATTTACTCAAGTATATAGATGAAGATTTACATTTTACTATTTACTTAGCATAACGTGCCTTATAAGAAGTTAATAAACCTGCACCTTAGTGAACATAGGCTTATTAACTAATTTAATAATATTTTTTCCTCATTTAGAGATTTGAAAATTCGTTAAGTAATGTAAGATTTGAATGGATAGAAAATAACAAACACGAAACAAATAATAAATATAATGATTAAGCTTTTCATTACTATCTCTCTCCTTATTTATAAGATAAAATTAATGCATCCTAAAACAGTTATATTATCAATTTTGTTGCTTTCACAGATCGGATTTGCAGAATATGGAACATATTAGGCAAGTAGGATATGTACCTGAAAATAGAGTTTCTATTTATATACTATTAAGTTAAATTAAGAAATTTAACACCTTTCATATATCCCTGAATTAGCAATTGTATAAACGGTAATAATGGATATAAATCAAAAGCTAAAGGATGATACCATGATTTTTATCTATAATGATTATGGTGGAACACATACCACTTCTATGGCAGCAGCTTATCATTTAAAAAAAATACCTGCTAGTCGAACACTGACTAAAGATGAAATATTAAATATTGACTATTTCAATAAATTAACTAAATCTGATATGGGGAAAATTATTTTTCATGGGGTAGATACAGAGGGGAATTCCGTTTATACAATTGGTCGAAAGTCCGCCAAACTTGTTGTGCCAGCTTTAAAAAATTTAAGTCTATTGTTACAAGACAAATATCAAATTCATGAAAAAATAGTTTTTTCAAATACATCACCAACTGTTCCATTTGCTATGACAATGGGAGGATTCTTGTCCAGAGAGCTAAAAATTGACTTCATCGGTGTACCGTTATTAGTTATTGGTGCCAAACAATGTTGTCATAATATTCTACAATTGGTTGAACACACGAAACAAATAGGAAAGTCAACGAATTCAAAAGTAATTGTATTAGAAAATAAAAGATTTAAGTAATCACTGAAAGGCTCTCGAATTTATTTTAAATAGAGGACTTTTACTTCTTATAAGACCCGTCACACTAATTAAAAATAAATATAGTGCATCTTCGTGTTTTATTATGTAAGCCTCTGTATCAATGGGAGAAGTAATCTTGTCTTTATATAGATCAAAATATGGTTTCCTATTTTTAGGTACCGTTTGTTTTTTATTATGGGAAATTTATTACCACAATAATATAGCTCACTTCTTTAATTAAACAAACTAATAAAAATTTAGTCCTCTATGGTCGTCGTAAGGAAGGACGAATTAAAATATGTTAAAGATGTTTAAATTTGTTTTCTATGCAGTTGGTGGAGTGATCTTGTTAACAATTTTATTTTATTCTCTATATACTGATTTTTATGGATAACATTTTATATGATGAGCAAACTACTCAAGATGGATAGCGTCCTTTCTTAGCTAATACGTCATTACACCTAATAAACTACCTCACCATCTTTCTAAACGGCTTAGGGGTAGTTTGTTTTTGAAAGAAACAAATTATAGAATTTTAAAAACAAGCATATAATCTAAAAAGGACCCAACAACGTCCCTATAAATTGAACTGGTAGATACCCCTTGAATGTATTTATTCAGGGGGTATTTGCTTTTTATATGAATTAAAACATCGTAACCAGAGCAAACTACCCAAGAAGCCGCGAGGCATCGACTACTTTCGAACCCTTATTCGTTTCTCTAAACAGAAAAACCTACTGATCTCTGTTCAGTAGGTTTTTCTGTTTTTACGCTGTATATGGTATACAACGTTAGTTAACATAATGTGATTTATCGGAAATGACATGCTAAAAAACCTTTTTATTAAGAAAGAATTCATATCTATTAAT
>Ga0209463_1001796_pt1 | contig 12514 bp, 19 predicted proteins | sample AgamicMgSfrz_FD_187169 | JGI IMG/M metagenome (GOLD analysis project Ga0209463, IMG submission 187169) | Agave microbial communities from Guanajuato, Mexico - Mg.Sf.rz (SPAdes) (version 2) | ecosystem: Host-associated > Plants > Phyllosphere > Phylloplane/Leaf | place: Guanajuato, Mexico... | reverse complement strand
CTACGAAGATAGTATTATATATACTTATGTATACGTAATTTATGTTTACAGGAATTAATGGAGGAAACATCATGTCTCAAATGTACAGAAGAGCAAAAGCTGAAAAATTCCGCGATTCTTTAATTGATAAGCTTTCTACTATGGAATTCAATTTATTAATTTTAAAATCAGAGGATAAAATGGATGGTTTTAATACGCTATACAACCAATACAAGCTAATATTTGACATCACATCGGATTTTTGCGAAGAATTCACTCTAGAACCCCCTCGTTTTTCTGATGAACTCTCGACCAAAAACATCAGTCAAAAAGAATTACTCGATAATATGCGTATTTCACATACCATAAACGAACTACATTACCAACGAAAGTTTCTTTCGCATGATGACATGGATGTGGCAAACGATGAAACCTTACAAGCTATCTTGTCTGTGATAGATATTGATGAGTTTTTTATGCATTGTCAGATAGATACCAGCCTTCCTTATTTTGATGCCGTAAAAAAAATGTCACGCCAGGCAACTATTTATGTATTAACAGCTTTAGGACTTAAACACCAAAGAGGTCAGCACTATCTTGATAACATAACCATCATGGAAGGATACGTTGGGCGACGCCAGCATTTTTGGTTAAAAATAAAAGACCTTTACTATATAGATTTAACTCTTGCTCAATTCACAACAAAACCCATACCTTATGTATCTTTATTTACAGTCGAACACGGAGACAATATCTACAACATCTTGGATGAACATGAATGGATGGACTGGATTGAAACCGCAAAAGCAGGACAACATTAATAGTTTATTTAAAAGGCGCCAAGAGGTGCCTTTTTTCTATTCACTTCATAGGATTAATTCATTCCTTCTCCAATTAAAAAACAGACATTTAAAGAGGTGATAGCAATGAACTTAGTTGAAAAAGCAAAACAATTTGCAATAAAAGCTCACGAGGGTCAAACTAGAAAGCGGTCAGGCACCCCTATGATTTCTCATCCCATTCGTGTAGCTAAGACTTTAGAAGATGCAGGTTTTCCCGACTATGTTGTAGCGGCAGGCTATTTGCATGATACCGTTGAAGATACAGACACAACTATGGAAGACATCATCCGCGAATTTGGAGAACGTACTGCTTGGGTAGTAGCGGGAAACACAGAAAACAAAGAACATTCATGGGAAGACCGTAAACTAAAAACAGTGACCTCCATCATTACCGCTCCCCTTCCAATAAAAGCACTAATCGTAGCTGATAAACTCGATAATTTCCGTTCACTTGCTGCTGATTACGAAGAAATTGGTGAAGAGATTTGGAGTTACTTTAACCGCGGAAAGGACCAACAAAAGTGGTACTTCACTACGATTGCTTGTAATATGAATAGTTGCCTTCCAAAAGATGAAATCCCAACTTTCTTTCATGATTACAGTCAAATTCTACGTGACTTTAAAGGATGGTAATTTAAAAGTAGTTTCTAAAGAATAATTTTTAAATTAAATCCCCTGCATGTTCCTAGTATATATACTAGGAACATGCCTACTTATGGCTATATACCACATAGTACTAGTATATATACTAGTACTATGCCCTACTTTAAAAATGGAAGGCGCTCCTAATCGGGCGCCTTTTATGTGTTTTAATAACCCTATATCTCTATTCGAGCAATTATATCTTCGCCAACTTTTCCTTTTCTTTTTATTCCATTATCCGTAATTACATATAATGCAGCCATACCTATACTACAAAACTAAGAGAACAACAAAGAATTTTAAAAGCAGTCCAACCTGATAACCTTTTTATGAATTCACTGTCTCTCGGTAAGTACAAAGAAGGAGAACACTCTAGCCGCTGAATACATCATTAAAAAAGCACTTAAAGAAAAAGGATTACTTCATGTATTAGATGAGCGGTATATCTTGCGTTACTATGAATTCAGCGAGGATTTTGATGACATTGCACTTATTAATTCTCTTAGAGAAAAAGATAAAGATTTATTCCCCCTTGATAGCGCACAATACATTGCGATGAACATTTTAAATTAAATATGATTTAACTAATTAAGAAATCGGTAAACACAAAAAAAGCCAAAGGATATTCCCAAGGCTTTTTTAATTCTTTACCCACATGGCCCATCGTAACACTAAAAACGGGTCTACTACACATACAGCAAACAATACAACGAAGAAAGCAGCAATTCCTACAAACTTACTTCTGCCCTTCTCTCGCTTTACAGCTGCCATAAATCCAAGGACCGCTCCTACTAATAAAAAGAGGCTACTGATAAAGACTAGTACGTCATTATATGTTTGGAGCATAGTATTAGCTCCTAATAACAGTAGCCCTACAACTGTACACCCTACAGAAAGTCGACTAAAAGGTTTCATGTAATCACCTCATATTTAGAATGCTGTTTATTCTAGACGCATACCGCTAGACTTTTTTCTTATTTTTTAGCGGGTCTCTCTAGCTACATTATACCAAATATATTCATATCAGGAATTTATTATACCCATTAACTTTACGGTTAGGTCTCTTCTTATCAAGTAGCTATTGAATTTAGATAAATCAAATTGTAAAATACAACTAGTTGTGCTTTTAGAACACCTTTAACGCCTGCTTTTCTGTTTGCCAATCGCCGCTTTTATCCCGCCAAATAATACGAACTTTTTCACCCACTATTTTTATCACATGCTAAACTAAAGCAAACTTAGAGAAGGTGGTATATACATGCTGCTTAATATTGAAACGATGGTTTCTTACTTTAATTTTTATCTTCAAACTGATAGTATCCATCCTGACTATTCGCAATCTATCTTGCACCTTCATACATCCAACTATACTCCCGCTTCAGAAATCAAAGGCACCATTTATCAATTAAATGAACATTGTAATCTTTTAATGAACGACGCACCTGAAAATGTATTTGAGTCTCAAGATACGCAGTGTAGATGGATTCAATTTCTTTACTTATTAATGGATAAGGAGTTAGAAGTACTCCAAGATATCCTTGAAGAGAAAGTGCGTAAGTACCCTTCCTACGCATAAAACGAGAGAATTTCTCTCGTTTTTTTTGTTTGCTAATAAGCTGCCGCAATTCATATTCCCTAGAAACCTGCATATGATGAGTGTGAACTTAATGTGCTATACTAAGTTTAACATTTAACCCCATCGTAAATAATAACAACATAGGGTGATTCACCTGTCAGTCACTTCAAAAAAAATAGACTGCTCACCTAAAAAAATAAAAGAGATTTTCATAATTCATTTCACCTTCTCGAAGAGTCTAAGGATTAGAATTACTAACTTCCAAAAGGAGTGATAGTATGCCCTATAATCAAGATAAAAAGTCCTCAGAAATTCTACAAGATATCAACAAAACGTTAGAACAAGGCCTCTCTACACCAATGAATCAAAAAGAAAAGAAAGAATTCTTACAGCAATATCAGTCCAGTATGGATGAATTCATTAAAAAATCTCAACAAGAAAGTAGAGAGAACGACCAGTCTGTCGCCGATTTAGATAAACAGATGCAAGCTATTATCGATTCATTTGATGAATATAAAAAAAGAGACAAGTAAAAAACTTGTCTCTTTTGCTTTTTAATTAATGCCTAATTTTTTAAACAATTCGTTCATATCTTTTTCTACTTCTTGCAGCGTAAGGTCTAATTTTTCAACTTGACTATCTGTCTTCTCATTTTCCGTTTGTAATTTTTCTCTAAGGCTATTGTTCTTTTTCTTTATCGCTCCATACGTCTTATCCTTTGTCATTTCCCATCCTCCTAGAACATTTTGATAATTATTTAATTTGAGCAATGATAGCTTGCACCGTAGCAACCATTTCATCACTATTTATGCTATTGTGAATGTTGGAAATATGATTCTGTTCGTAAGCTACTACATATTTTTTATTTTTAACATCCACACATAAACCCATAAATTTTTCGCTCTTATCGTTTACATACAGTCCTTGGTTTTCTTGAACTCGCACAAAGAAATTACTCTTTTTTGCTAATCCAATTCGTTTTTCATATGAAATGACTCCTCTACTCCATTGATGCACAAGTACATTACGCTCTTTTTTATACACGATAAACGGTGTGCCTAAGAAATCTAAATGCTTGTAGTGAACGTCTTGATGCTCGACAATTACTTCAAGCAATCGACTGTTCATACCAGCAAGCATAAGCTCTGTATCACGCTTTATTTGTAACTCAGCGTCACGTAATGCGTTTCTTTGTTGTGCATTTTCAACGAAGGTGCGGAACTTTTGTTCAAGAGTAGCTATTGACTCTTGGGCTTCCAAATATTTTCCTTGCCAGACTGATGCGTCACCTTCGGCTTCTTCAAGAAGCTGTACCACCTTTTCAATGAGGTTTTCTGGTACTTCAGCGGAGGTTTCAACGAGTGGTCCAAAAACTTTATAAGCATTATCAAACTTTCTGTAAGCCGCGAATAGAAAATACTCACTTTCTACGTTGGTTACTTCTTTTTGCAGATTTTTCAATATAAAGAGATACCAAATGACAAACAAAATAATGCCGACGATACCCCAATTGACGTTCTCCAGGTTTAAATCCTTTAATAGGGATACCACAAAACTAACGCCAAAGAAGTTAGAGAGACTGACTCCTAGAAATGTTCCAGTTGTCAAAAAGCCGATAAAGCTTTTTAGGTCAAACCCTTTTGCTTGCTTCAATAAATTGAAGAATGATGCGATTTGTAAAAGTGGGAACCATACATAGAGGTTCCAGTTTAATGATTTGTGATTCGTTGCATTGAACTTGATACGAAGCGTTTCTAATTGCATATCCATATTCGATTGAATACGCCTTACTGCATCTATTGTCCTGTCACCTGCTTGATTGTTGCTCATGTTTTTTCCTCCCAGTAGTTTTTTTGATTGATTCGCGCTGATTATATACTTAGATGAGGAAATTTCAACCAATTTTCTGTTTTTTTACCCCTTTAAACAATTCACGGATAAATTCAACTATACATAACTTATTAGTTTAATTAATTCAATAATTGGAAAATAAATAAAGAAGACACTTAGTATAAGGAGTGAATAACCTTGACCAACCCTTTAAAAGAAAAAAGAATATATAACAAATCCTTGTTAGATTCCTTACAAAAAGAAGAAGCAGAGAACGATGCGCACGTGAAGAAACTAGAAGAAAAAATAGAAATGTTAAAGAAAAAAATATTAGGCGAAACAAAAGACGAGAAAATCAATGTTTGATTTCTCGTCTTTTGTTTGCTTTGGTTTTTAGGATTTAATTTGTTTTCATGTGAATTGACTGTTTTTTTAAGGTCAATATTGTCGCAGCCGCTATGAGTGCAATAACAGGATAGATAATGTTATAAGCTGTTGGTTCAAAATTTGTATGAGGATAATAGTGTTCAGTCCACCACATCTCATAAATCAAATTAAACATAAGCGTAACCATGGGCGCCACATATGCCTTAGACGTCTTTAAAGCAGCGGCCACCCCTAAACCAATTACCACTACAGGAACGATTATGAGCTGCATAACAAACGGGTCAATGGAATCAATTACGTGCATTTGGATACTCCACCTTCTTTATTTGTTACTAGTTCTATGTAGGTTAAACCCTTCTCACCTTACCATTTACTGGCGTTTTTGACAATGAGCTAGTTTACCTCCTTCTAAAGTGCAGGTTATTCCCAAAAGATAATCAATATGAGAGGAGACATATCGTGCTCTGAAACTTGTGGGGCACCGCTATTTTAGGAGGGATACAAGTGGAAAATCCTTTTTCTTACTTACTTACCCTGTTAGCAGATTGGTTTGGAAACAATTATGGCTTATCCATTATCGTTTTGACCTTAGTCATACGGTTCTTACTCCTTCCACTCTTTCGTAAACAGGAAAAGCAACAGCGTTCCACTCAACTAAAAATGAAAGAACTTAGCCCAAAACTGGTACAGCTTCAACGAAAAATGACAAAAGCAAAAACGCCTCAAGAAAAAATGAAGTTACAGCAGCAAGGTCGTGCTCTATATAAAGAACATGGCATCAACTTCGCTTCTATGGGCCTATTATTAGCCTTTGTCCAAATGCCCATCCTCATTCTTTTTTACCATGCTGTGGCTCACACGGAAGTTATAGAAGGACAATCTTTTTTAGGTATGGCTTTGCACCAGCCTAACTTATGGCTTGCCTTTTTATTAGGCGCTTGTTACTTCTTGCAATTTCACCTAGCAAAGAAAACCCAAATTACCACTACAGAGCAACCAAGAGGCTTTGGTTTCTTGCTATATGTGTTCCCACTCTTAATGTTTGCTGTTGCACTAAAAGCCCCAAGCGCGATTGGTTTATACTGGCTAGTAGGTAGTTTATTTATGATTGTCTATAAATTAATACAATGGACACATATGAAGAAAGAAGCAGTGGTTAAAACCAACACTCCTAAAAAGAAGAGCAAATAAAAAAGATAGCTAAATGCTATCTTTTTTTAAATAAATATAGGGTTCACCCTTGTTCTTTTCTCTCTATCAACTGTTTTCGGTCGTCCGCTTGCGGCGGCTCTTCTAACCATTTGTTTTTTATCATGATAGTGGCACCCTCTTCTGCAAACAATGCTACCTCAGGGATAAGAGAAGCATATCTAACAGCTAGGTCCTTCCTTTGACTTCCTGCCATAGACGTACCGTAGTTCCCTATTCCTGCTGCTGTCATAGCAGATATATGATACATCATCAGTTTATCAGAAAACACTGGCGTAGTAGAATTTGTAACAACCGAATCCCACATCATAGGTGCTGGAACGTCTTCTTTTGTTAAAATATCTTGAAATATATTTAAGTGCTTCGTAGCCATTTCTTTACCTTTAAGAAAGTAATGTCTTACTTCTTTATCCCTTGCAGTTTGTCCAAACCCAATAATTAAGACCTTACCTACTGCATTCGTTCTTATATTGCTGAACAAAAAAGTGATTTCTGGTGCTGTTAGTGCTCTATTACCTCCAAAAATCCCGCCCATAAAGCTTTGTTTCTCCACAAAACTAACCTCTTTAGGAGTTGAAATAAACGGAGGTTTCACATAGATTCCTTGTTGGAGCAGTTGTTCTCTCGTTTTATCTTGGACCAGTACCGCTGCTTTCAATATACGTTTAAAAAAACTAACTATATCAGGTCTTGTTACAAGTCCTAACGCCAAACTCGAAGCTGTCATTGCTAATAGAGACATGTTCTGTAAATACATTAAGACAAATTGGTCTGAATATAACCTTGGAGCATTTATATTTACATCTTCTTTAGTAAAACCAACAGGTATAGGGAAATTTTCTTGTTTAAAAAGTGTTGTTAACAAGGAAAGATTCTGAGTGGTTATTTCTATTACTTCCTGAATGATTGGACGTATTTCTTCATCCTCTACTTTTTGTAAAAAGTAAGAAGTTACACAAACAGCTAAGCTATCATTCACATATTGTGTCCATAGTACTGACATTTCCGCTGATGTTAAACGAAGAGAGGCCTTGTCTTTCATTTAAGAAACACCTACTTTAATTCAAATATATACAGTTAGTATCTCCAACTTCTTTGGAATTATAAGAAATAGCGGAACATAGAATTTCGTTAGTTATTTGCTTATATTGATGTTTAAATGGCACTCATTTGCATCAATGAAGTGGTACCCTTTATAATGGGTGGTGCAGGGAGGAGTTTCCAATATGTTAATATCAATTATCGTTATTTTATTATTAGTCATTTTTATTGGTTATAGTGCAATTAGCACCATAGTAAACGAAAAACACTTAAATGAACAAACAAACGACAAAAAGAAATATAAAAAGAAAACCAATGTGTTTGATACGCAAGACCGTAACCACACTGATGGAGGAGATAATTAAACATATAAATATATCCTTTACGTAATTTAGTGTCACGCCGTTGCTACGGTTATTTCAAAAGGAGGATTTACTATGAAGACAATTGGACTAATTGGCGGTATGAGTTGGGAATCCTCAGCGGAATATTATCGAATCATAAATGAAGAAGTGAAAAATCGACTAGGCGGGTTACACTCAGCCAAATGCTTATTATATAGTGTAGATTTTGAAGAAATCGAGCGGTACCAAGCAGAAGGAAATTGGGAATGTGCTGGTCAGACGTTAGCGAAAGTCGCATTGTCCTTAGAGAAGGCAGGCGCTGATTTTATCGTTATATGCACGAACACCATGCACAAAGTAATGGATTACATTACAGTGAAAATAAACATACCTATATTACATATCGCAGATGCGACATCAAAACAAATTCACTCCTCTAACTTAAAAACAGTGGGTCTTCTTGGCACTAAATACACAATGGAACAGGACTTTTATAAATCAAAAATAGAGTCCAATGGAATTAGCGTTATAATCCCTAATCAAGAAGAGCGATATAATGTTAATCGAATTATTTATGAAGAGTTATGTTTAGGGAAAATCACTTGTTCATCGAAGGAATATTATCAAGAGGTCATTAAACAATTAGTTCATAACGGGGCAGAAGGTATTATTTTAGGTTGTACAGAAATAGGCTTATTGGTTAAACCTAAAGATTCAAATGTTCCTTTATTCGATACAGCCTTTATCCATGCGATTGAAGCGGTAAACACAGCTTTAGAAACTAACTAAGTGCATGTTAGATTCACCCGAAATGATGATATAATAGCACAAAGCATCTTAGCAAAAGAACTTGCAGCTTTGGAGTAAGTACCAGTAATCTTATATAATGACCTCGTTTAAAATTTTTCTAACTGTAGGAGAGTATAATGATTCCAATATCTATACATGAAATTGTCGAAAAGATAGCAAAGGAAAATCCAGACACTGATACAAAAGTTCTAACAGAGGCTTTGACCGCTGCTGTTGAGCGTAAAAAACAAGGAGAACGTTGCACGTTTTGCGACGAACCAATTTGGGCTGTCGGCTCTGCTGTGGCGGGCACTGATTTATGTTTTACCTGCGTTACAGGCGAAAGCGATAGTTCCGATGATTATGAGATTGACCAAATATAAAAACAAAACTAAAAAACTACTGCTGGATACGTTCAGTGGTGGTTTTTCTTTGTTTATACGAATTAGCCTCTACCTACTATCTTGCTGTTTTTCGTCTATCTTAGTTATAATTCCCATCGCAAACCTATTTGATAGTGATTTTAAAATAAGAGTAACAAAGGTATGATACCATCTCCATGGGTTATTCCAATTAATTAAATTTGTCTTTTTCTCTGCCCATAATTCAACAAAAAACATAGGAGTGATGATTAGAAATATTTTATAGATAATAGCCAAAAACTTATCATTTTTAGTGACCGTGTTAATAATTAAAGAGACGATAGGATAGAGCAAAAAATCAAATAAAATGTGTATTTTAAAATCTTTTTTTAAGAAACGAACGGGATAACTAATTAGCCTGCGATTAACAATAAAATTGTCAACTATCCCATTGGTGAACCCGTTCAAAATAAACACCAGTAAAAAATCTTTTATTGAATACTTTTTATAAAGTATCGGTAAGCTGGCTAAGGATAAAAGTAAGAAAGTTCTTAAAAATCTCTTTTCAAATTTATTCTTCATCTATCCATACCTCCTTAGTTATCCCCTACTTTCCTGAAGTATTAGTGTGTGTTAAAGAGCTATTTTTATTCAGGATTTGCTATCTTTCCTAATCGTCCTTAATTCTTTTCTTGGTCAACATCGTATACTACATACAGATGTGGTACATTAAAATCAGTACTAGGTACTAAAACTAGATAGAAACCATTCGCTAACGGTATACATAGGAGGAAATAATGGAAGACTTACTTAAACTAAAAGGAAAAAACTTTGTCATTATGGGCGTGGCAAACGAGCGTAGCTTAGCATGGGGCGTCGCAAAATCTCTATATAAAGCAGGCGCTAACCTAATTTTCACCTACCGCCTAGACCGCTCATTAAGTAAATTAACAAAATTATTAGAAGGCAACAATTACCCTGCTGAACTTGTTACTCGATGCGACGTAAATGACGATGAAAGCATTAAAGAAGCTTTTCAAGAAATCGGCGAAAAAGTGGGCACCATCCACGGAATCGTACACTCTATTGCATTCGCTCACACTGAAGATTTAAAAGGAGGCTTTATTAATACCTCAAGGGAAGGCTACGCTTTTGCCCAGGATACAAGCTCTTACTCCCTGCTTGCAGTTGCCAGAGAAGCAAAGCCTTACATGACTGAAGGTGGTTCCATTATTACAATGAGTTACCTTGGAGCAGAACGTGCTGTTAGTGGATATAATGTAATGGGTGTCGCAAAAGCATCGTTAGAATCAACAGTTAAATATCTTGCCTTGGATTTAGGTAAAGATAATATTCGCGTCAATGCTATTTCTGCTGGGGCTATCAAAACGCTAGCTGCAAGAGGCGTCGGTTCCTTCACTGAAATTTTTCATAAAATTGAAGAAACCGCTCCTTTAAAACGAAACGTAACCCAAGATGAAGTCGGCGATATGACGTTGGCTATGCTTAGCGAACTTTCAAGAGGCGTAACAGGTGAAGTTGTGTATGTTGATTCTGGTTACAACATTGTTGGTTAATTAAATAAGAAGGTCGTAATTGTCCTTCTCTAAAAAAACACTGTTTCTCTAACTTGAGTCACAGTGTTTTTTTATCTTTACACTCATAAAAAATTATTATTCCTTAATTAAGCGGTCACGATTATCTGTTTGAGGTGGTTCCTCTAACCATCCATGCTTAATCATAATATTGGCTCCATCTTCAGCATAGAGAGCTACTTCTGGGATAAGTGAAGCATATTTCGTACCCAAGTCCTTCCTTGGGCTTCCTGATATAGACGCTCCATAATTTCCAATTCCTGCTGCAATCATAGCGGATGTATGAAACATCATTAACTTTTCAGAGAAAACAGGTGTAGTTGAATCCGTAACGGCAGAGTCCCAAATCATAGGAGCTGGAAGGTCTTCTTTTTCTAAGATATCCCTAAACATAGAAAAATGTTTACCTGCCATTTCTTTGCCCCTTAGAAAGTATTCTTTTACTTCTTTCGTTTTAGCTGTTTGCCCAAATCCAACAAGCAATGTTTTTCCCACTGTATTGGTGCGGATATTATTAAAAAGCACTGTAATTTCTTGTGAAGTTAAGGGCCTATCGCTTCCAAAGATACTTCCTAGAAAGTTTTGTTTCTTCACAAAGTCTACTTTTTCAGGCACTGAAATGAAAGGAGGTCTAACATACGTTCCTTGTTTTAACATAAGTTCTCGCGTTGCGTCTTGAAGCATTACTGCTTCCTTCAGTACACTTTTAAAGGCCGTCACGACATCAGGTCTGGTTACTACTGCTAACGCAATTCCCCCTGCAGCCATTCCCAAAACAGACATATGTCGTAAATACATAAGCACAAATGTATCTGAATACAATTTTGGTGCATCTACATGAACATCTTCTTTAGTAAAACCAACTGGAAGTGGAAAATGTTCTTTTTTTAATAGCTCAGTTAGATAAGCAATATTCTGTTTAGAAGACTTTAATGCAAGTTCAATTACAGGGCGTACTTCTTCATCCTCGACTTTCTTCAGAAAATGACTATTAACACAGATAGAAACGCTGTCATTTATATATTGTGTCCACAACGCAGACATCTCGCCAGCCGTTAATGGAATGTTTGTTTTATCTTTCATGCAGAAGAAACACCTACTTTTTAGAATATAAGATTTAGTATTCCACATTTTATATAATTTATTTGAAATATGGGTAAAATTGTATTTATCTATTCGCACTAGTAATTATTTTTATATTTGCTAAAATGGATAAAGCTGAAGAGCAAAGATGTATAAAGGTGTGATAGGGATGGATAAAGAACAAGAGCCAATTGATTTAACTAAAATCTATGATTACGATGAGTTTCCTGATAAAATCTCAGGCAGATGTGATAACTGCGGGAGTGTAAAATTTAAAAGTTTAGCAAAAAACTTTCAGTTTATTCGAACATGCGTACAATGCGGCATGAAAAAAAGTATCTAACAAATAGAAACGTTAAAACACTCGTGCAGGCATAAATGAGTGTTTTTTTGTTACTAAACAGCGTAAGCTTTTAGATAGTAAAGATAAATTTCTGGTGCAGTTAACTCACAAATGTGGTGCAGTTAAACTCATTTTTTGGTGCATATATTTAAAGACAACCCCATATACTCTAGAAGAATATTTTGGAGGGGGATACGAATGAAAAATAAAAAACGCGAAGGCGCACCCACACGTAAACATAAACCAAGAACTGGCGAGGCTTCTGCTAAACAGAAGGTACGCACACACAAAGTTAAAGTTAGTTAACCGCTACGGGTCTACGAGGCTCGTAGTTTTATTTTATGAAATAGAAATAATGCATTTGCTCTCGTTAAGTTATTAGAGAAAGAAAAAACTACCAATTCGGTAGCTTTTCACTTTAATTTAGCATATACATATTCCTCCATTCAGTTATCGCTTGAAAATACGTCAGTAAAAACCTTCATTTACTCT
>Ga0209463_1001793_pt1 | contig 12525 bp, 14 predicted proteins | sample AgamicMgSfrz_FD_187169 | JGI IMG/M metagenome (GOLD analysis project Ga0209463, IMG submission 187169) | Agave microbial communities from Guanajuato, Mexico - Mg.Sf.rz (SPAdes) (version 2) | ecosystem: Host-associated > Plants > Phyllosphere > Phylloplane/Leaf | place: Guanajuato, Mexico... | reverse complement strand
ATAAATCTTCCATATTATCCTCCAAAAAAAATTAGTCATCAATGATGACTAATAGGTAATTGTATAGCTTTATTATAGCACAAAGATGCGCTTAGTTCCTAAGAGTCTTATGAATTAACCGATTTTACTCTATAAACAATCTCCTACTTATCCGAATCCTGCAGCCATGCTTGCGTTGTTTCAGCAAATTTTTTGGCTGCAGGTGAAAGATGATAACGAGTAGCTAGACCAATTGAACGGTAGCTGTCCACTTGAAACGGAATCGCACGCAGCTCTTGCGGGATCGAATCCAAAAGCATTTCAGGTAAAATACTAATTCCCAAGTGATGCGTAACCATTGATAAAATAGCACTTTCATCCATTAATTCAAAACGGATTTCAGGCTGAATGCCACGTTCTTCAAACAATTGCTTAATATCATGATAACCGCCGTATGTCGGCATAATAAACGGTTCTTTCTCTAGATCTTCAAAAGAAACGGTTTGCTGAGGGTATAGAGCACTTTGATTCGATACGACGCACAGCAGCCGGTCTTTTTTTAAAGAAATAATATGAAATTGACTTGAATGTGTAATGTTGATAAAGCCGCAGTCTATTTCTCCGCTCAGCAGCCACTGTTCAATTTCAAGATAGTCGCCTTCCTTGAGCTGAATTTGAATCTCAGGGTAGTTTTTCTCCATCAGCTGAATAATTTCAGGAAGCCATTTGGTCGACACGCTTTTAAAAATACCGATTTTAATGGTTCCTTTTGCAAGACCTAAGAGACTGGCTGCTTCTTGATGAACTTTTTCATTTTCTTGAAGCACTTTTCGAATGGCAAGAAGCATCGTTTCCCCTTCTGTTGTTAAGGTAATACCTGATCTGTTTCGATTTACAAGCGGGAAGCCAAATTCTGATTCAAGATTTGTAATGGCATGACTGACCGCTGACTGCGTGAGCGCCATCGCATCTGCCGCTTTTGTAAAGCTTTGCAATTCCGCTACTTTGTTTAAAATTTCGTATTTTACTAAGCTCATTTTATCCCGCCTCAACATGAATTTAATTCACGTTCATCATTATAAAGATTCATTTTATTAATATCAAATTCCTTTGTATACTGTGAGTACATCATAAACAATGGAGGGTTGAACGTGAATTACCGCACACGAGCAAATATGATGATGATTGGTGTAAATGTATTTTGGGGCATGTCGTATGTGTTTATGAAAATGGGACTGGGTTCGCTCGGGTCATTTACTATAATTGCACTCAGATGTTTAATTGCTTTTTTGATTGCCGGACTGTTTTTCTATAAGCCTTTACTACATATCACGCGCAAAACGATTTTATCATCAGCTATTTTAGGCTTTTTACTGTTTTCGGTTTTTTCATTTGTCACGTTTGGCGTCAGCATGACATCTGCTTCAAATGCCGGATTTCTTGTCAGTTTAACGGTCATTTTTGTTCCATTGCTCAACTGCCTGTTAGTAAAGAAGCTTCCTTCTTGGCCGATTGGACTTGGAGTTATTGTTACCCTAACCGGTATAGGTGTCTTAACTTTAAAGCACCCCTTTCATATGAATACTGGTGATGTACTTTGTATCGGAACAGCGCTATGTTATGCTATTCATATTACGCTGACCGGCACGTTTACAAAAAACGAAAATCCAATTGCTCTCGGCATTTTACAGCTAGGCTTTGCTGGATTATTTGCACTGATTTGCAGCTTTTTATTTGAACACCCCAGCATTCCAGCTACCTTATCATCATGGATTGCGATTTTAGGTCTTGGCGTTCTTTGCAGCGCGATTGGATTCATTTGTCAAGCCATTGCACAGCGCTATACAACTCCTACTCACACAGGTCTTATTTTTGCAACAGAACCGATTTTTGCTGCGCTGTTTGCCGTTCTCTTTTTGCATGAGCTGTTTACGCTTAAAGACCTGGTTGGTTCTGTTATTGTGGTCGCGGGGATTTTAATTGCTCAGTTAGACGATTTGCTATTGAAAAAAAGAGTTCATTATCAAGAGACATTGCCAAAGTGAAAGCCGCTAGATTTATGAATCTAGCGGCTCACTTTATACCCCATATGTATAAAACTTTTTATCTACGTTCATCACTGGGAAATTTGCAGGCAGCTTTTCTTTTTCTACATGTTGAAACCCATTTTTCTCATAAAATCGATGAGCAGCTCTATATTGTAATGTGGTTCCTAAATATATTCTTTCCACTTCTCTCTCTTTTGCCCACGCAATGGCTGTATGCAATAACCGGTGAGCTGTTTTAAAGTTTGCTCCTCTATAAGACTTTGCTACAAACATTTTCCGTAGCGCTACTTGACGGCTGCCAATGTCTATTAAAGCTACGCTTCCTACTACTCTTTCGTTGCAAACAGCAACCCAGAAGTTTCCATTACCCTGTTGATAAAAGTTTTCGATTTCAAACAAATCAGGCTGATCTTTTTCCGTTATTGGAATTTGGTATTCTTGCTGCTGAATATGAAGAATTAAATCCACTACTTGCTGTTGATACTTGCTAGCATATGGCTGAATAATGATACTTTCATTCAAAACCTTCACCGCCTCCAATCAGTTTACTCTATCTTACTTTTGACCGTTTTTAATACTGCACTGCCTATGTTAATTACAAAACCAATCACAGCACCTGCAAGAATCGATATCACACCTACAGCGATAAAATCGCCTTTAGTCGGCTGAAATAAATTCATGGAAAGCAAACCAAACATAAAAAGCATTGGAATAAGATAACTCAGCATCTTTTTCAACTTCGCACCTCATTTCCTTATCTCTTCTATAAACCCTGTAACCATTTTATCGTATATTAATTTCCTATTTATTACAATTATTATCTTATTTCATATTTTTATCGAAAAAATGAAATAAAGTGCCTGCCTCTCGTTCCTTACTAATTGAGAGACAGACACTTTTTTATAAAACATGACTTGTTGCTTGTAAAAAGAACTGAGATTGTTCATAGTTGTACGTCACTTTTGAAAAGTCAAACGGCTGGCCGTTCGCTAAGTGAAAGAGCGTTTCAATAAATAATTTAGGATCGCCTTCTTTTAATCCTAAGTATGTAGCTTCTTCTTCGTTCAGCTTGCCGACGTGAAGATATAGATCAGAAAACCCGATTTTTAAGCCAAGGCCTTCTTTAATGTAATGAAAAATAGACTGAGAAACAATTTCGTTATTTAAGTATGTAACGATAGATTTATTATAAAATGATTCTTCTAGACAAAGCGTCTGGCCGTTAATATACCGTACTCTTTTTACATAATAGACGTCACTATTTTCTTCTATGTTTAAATTTAACGCGGCTTCTTGCGTCGGCTTTCGTACATCTAACTCAATCACTTCCGACGTTAACTGAAAATCTTCAAGTTCACTCGTAAATCCTTGATTGGAAAGCAAGCCAATATAGCCTGTTCGTTTATGGCGACGGACAAAAATGCCGCTTCCTCTCACTTGAAAAACCACGCCTTTTTTCTCTAGCAGATCTAAGGCTTTTGTTACAGTACTTTTGCTTGCCTTAAACTGCGCCATCAGCGTTTCTAATACAGGCAGCTTTTCTCCTTGCTGAAGCTTGTGTTCTTCAATATAGGTTTCAATTTCAATTGCAATTTGTTGGTATTTAATCATAGCTATACCTCTTTACTGAATTTGTCTCAAGAATAACATGATTATACCATAACCTAACTCTATGCTATAAACTCAAATTATTTATTGATTATTATTTTATTTGGGTATTGATAAATTGTATCGATACAATTATACTGAAAGCGTATACTCAACAAGGGGGTTGAACATATGGGAGGGAAAATTAGAGATTATCACAAGCTTGCAGCAGACATTTTAGATGCGGTAGGCGGTGAAGAAAATATCGTAAGCGCTACACGCTGCGCTACGAGACTGCGAATTGTGTTAAAGCGCTCAAAGCCAGAAGCCAAACGCAAGGTGTCCTCTATGCCTGGTGTTATTACAGTTGTTGAAAACAGCGGACAGTTTCAAGTTGTTATTGGACAGCACGTAGGAGACGTTTATGAAGAGTTTGCTAGTTTAGTAAACTTGGATACCACAGGGGAGCAAACTGAAAACAAAGGGACAATCTTAAATCGCGTGATTGCTACGATGTCCGCTGTGTTTGCGCCGTTTGTATACATCTTGGCAGCAGCAGGAATTTTACAGGGCTCGTTAATCTTAATTAATTTGTTTTCGGATAGCTTTGCAAAAACGGGTACCTATCAAGTATTAAGCTTTATTTCATGGGCACCATTTGTTTTTCTACCTATTTTTATTGCCATTACAGCATCCAAGCATTTTAAAACCAACACCTACATCGCAGTGGCGTGCTGTGCCGCATTAGTCAGTCCAACATGGGCAGAAATGGCAGCCAAAATTGCCGACGGAAGCAGCATTACGTTTTTAGGTCTTTCTCTATCCGAAACGGTCTATACTTCTTCTGTTTTACCGCCTTTATTTTTAGTATGGATTTTGTCTTATCTTGAAAGGTTCCTAAATAAGAGCATTCATGAAGTCGTTAGACCGCTGTTTGTTCCATTTTTATGTATGGTAATTATGGTTCCAGTAACAATTTTACTTATTGGTCCTGTTACTACGATGGGTGCTAACGGAATCGCTCACGGCTATAACTTTTTAGCTGAAAACGTGCCTGCTTTGGCTGGAGCAATCATTGGAGGGTTATGGCAAATTGTTGTTATCTTTGGAGTACACTGGGGAATTACGCCGATGGTACTTGCAAACTTTGATTTAAACGGCAGAGATTCGTTTCAAGCCTATCAAACAATTGCCGTAGTGGCTCAAGTCGGAGCGGTGCTTGGGGTTATTTTAAAAGCAAAAAGCCAAGAAGCACGCAAAGTCAGCGTTTCCGCCGGGATAACAGGATTGTTTGGTATTACCGAACCAGCCATTTACGGCGTAAACTTACGTTTTAAAAAGCCGTTTATCTTTGGATGCATTTCAGGTGCTATTGGTGCTGTTGTAGCAAGCTTCTTTCATCCTTACTACTTTGCTTACGCAGGATTGCCTGGACCACTGACAATTGTAAACGGTATCAGTCAAGACTACCCGATGTCGATTTGGGGCATTTTAATTGGATGTGCCATTGCAATCATTCTTCCCGTTGTGCTTATTCAAGTATTTGGTTACGGAGAAGATGCAGCAAAAGAAGCAGCGACTTCCTCTTTAAACGAAGTCGCTGTAAGCAACCCGACCGAAAATGAAGAAACCATCAGCGCGCCGTTTAGCGGGAAGGTTATCCCTCTGTCTAGCGTACCAGACGAAGTATTCAGCTCAGGTGCGATGGGACAAGGATTAGCAATTGATCCTTCGGATAATAAGCTTTATGCACCTTTTGACGGAACGGTAGTCATGGTAGCACCAACGAAGCACGCCATCGGCCTTCGTTCAGAATACGGCGTTGAGCTGCTTGTTCATATTGGATTAGATACCGTTACATTAGACGGCAAGCCGTTTACACTGCACGTAGAAGACGGTGTAAAGTTTAAAAAAGGTGATTTACTGATTGAATTTGATAAACAATTTATTGAAACACAGGGATTACAAACGATCACGCCGGTTATTATCACCAATTCAAGCGCTTATCGAGAAGTGATTGTTGAAGATGTTAAAAATAGCGGGCTGAATCAAATATTATTTACCGTAGTGAAATAAGGAGGAACTAACAATGACAAAGATGCCAAAGAATTTCTTATGGGGTGGTGCATTAGCAGCTCATCAATTTGAAGGCGGATGGAACCAAGGCGGAAAAGGACCGAGCGTAGTAGACGTTATGACTGCAGGTGCGCACGGTGTAGCGCGACAAATCACTGAAACAGTGGAAGATGATAAATTTTATCCGAATCACGAAGCGATTGATTTTTATCACCGCTACAAAGAAGATATCGCACTGTTTGCAGAAATGGGCTTAAAATGTTTGCGAACGTCTATTGGCTGGAGCCGTATTTTTCCTAAAGGCGATGAAGCTGAGCCAAACGAAGAAGGACTAAAATTCTACGACGATGTATTTGATGAACTGTTAAAGCACGGAATTGAACCGGTTATTACGCTGTCTCACTTTGAAATGCCTCTGCATTTAGCTCGAGAATACGGCGGATTTAGAAGCCGAAAAACAGTAGATTGCTTTGTGAAGTTCGCTGAAGTTTGTTTCGACCGCTATAAAGACAAAGTGACGTACTGGATGACGTTCAATGAAATTAACAACAAAATGGACGTGAACAATCCTCTATTCTTATGGACGAACTCCGGCGTTTCTGTAAAACCGGGTGAAAATGCAAAAGAAGTGATGTATCAAGCGGGACATCACGAACTGCTGGCAAGCGCTCTTGCCGTATCAAAAGGAAAAGAAATCAATCCGAATTTCCAAATCGGAGCAATGGTGTCACACGTGCCAATCTATCCGTATTCTTCAAACCCTGAAGATGTGATGTTAGCAGAAGAAACAATGAGACAGCGCTACTTCTTCCCTGACGTTCAAGTTCGCGGCTATTACCCAAGCTATGCGTTAAAAGAATTCGAACGAGAAGGCTATCATATTCCGTTTGAAGAAGGCGACGAAGAAATTTTACGAAACGGAAAAGTTGATTATTTAGGCTTTAGCTATTACATGTCCACAACGGTTAAAAGCGACGTTGAAGCTGATAACACGGGCGATATCGTAAACGGCGGATTGCCAAACGGCGTAGCAAATCCTTATATCAAATCAAGCGATTGGGGCTGGTCAATTGATCCAACGGGCTTGCGCTATACGTTAAACCGCTTCTACGACCGCTATCAAATTCCGCTGTTCATCGTAGAAAACGGATTTGGTGCCATTGATACGGTTGAAGAAGACGGATCCATTCATGACGCATCACGAATTGAATATTTAAAATCGCACATCGAAGCGTTAGAAAAAGCTGTAACGTACGATGGTGTTGATTTAATGGGCTATACGCCATGGGGAATTATTGATATTGTTTCCTTTACAACAGGCGAAATGAAAAAGCGATACGGCATGATTTATGTCGACCGTGACAACGAAGGAAGCGGATCAATGAAGCGCTACAAAAAAGATTCCTTTAACTGGTACAAACATGTAATTGAAACAAATGGTGAAGAACTATAAGAAATTAGAAAAAGCCGGACTCCTGCATAAAAACATAGGAATCCGGCTTTTTTAAAACGTGTAAAAATAAAGGCAAATACGTTATCTCGGTTTATCTACTAACTGTGTTTGCGCAATTTCCGTTTGCTTAATTCCCGCTCGTTGAATTTCATCAGCAAACGATTCATGTTTCAGCGTTTTGATTACCTTTTCGCTTCCATCTCGAAGAGTATACACTCTAAATTCATACATACTCTGCCCTCTCCTTTAAGCTATGATTGATGCGATACATTAGATGCGCTCCTGTAAAAGCAACTCATAATAGAGGTAACTTTTTTCTCTTCTTTACTTTACCCACTTTTTAGGAAACTAGACAAAGAGATTTAATCTGACGCGATAAAAGCCTTTGCAGCAAGCAAAGGCTTTTATCGATGGAATGTTAGTATTCAAAGATGGTTCCTTTTTTAAATTTTGAATGTTTAAAAGCAAATTTCGTTAAAAGAATATACGCAACTCCTGCAACTACCACTCCTATAATCCAGCCTAAATCGACTTCGATAAACGCAGCACCTGCGCCGATGAGCATCGCAAGCATGGCGCATGGATTGTAGCCGGAAAACGGCCCTTTTTCTTGATACAATTCTTCTACGTTTACTCTTTGTTTTCGTAAAATATAGTAATCAACCAGTAAAATAGAAACAATTGGACCTAAAAAAGCAGAGTAAATCAAAATGAACAGCCCAAGACCTGCAGCTGACGAATCTTGAACAAGCACCCAAGGGAACGAGCAAAAGGCAAGCAGTCCGGTAATCGTAACCGCTACTTTGTAGTTTACTTTTGTCAGCAGCGTAATCACATACGTAGGTGGAATAATGTTCGCCACCATGTTTACGGCAATAACGCCAATCACAATAAAAGCCGATACAGCGACGGTAATATACGAATTATCCACTACAACCGCGAACGCTTTAACTGGATTGGAAATACCCGTAGCAGAAGCAAGCATTGCCCCGATTGTAAGAACGAATCCATAGGCTACTAGAATTGGTGTAAAGTATAAGAACCCACGCTTTGTGTCGCTAATTCCCGGCTTCAGTTCTCTAGAGTAATCGGCTGCGCTTAGAAAAATCGCTGCATAATTCCCCATGAACATCATAATGAAAGAAAAGAACGGAAGTCCCCATGAACCTTTTGTATGTACCCACTTCTCCCCTACTACCTCACTATGAGAAGTTAAAAGAACGCCAAATACGTAAACAAGGCCAAGCAATATGATGATTGAAGCAAGCATCTCTACCCATTTAACCGCGTGGAAGCTGTACAGAGAAAGCACGATTTGCAGCAGCTGAATGATAATAAAGCAAAGAACAAGATTGTCAAAAGACCCTTTACTCACAATTTTCCCGATTTCGTTTAAAGCGGTACCGCCTGTCCAGCTTTGGAAACCATACCAAATGATAGCTGGAATACCTCGTAAAAGAGACGAGATGACGGATCCTTTTATTCCAAAAGACATTCGAAGCTGCATCACATACGGTATGCCCGTCTTATAGCCAATTCGGTCGTTTAATACAAAAAAAGTAGAAATAATACCAATGGCAATAATCGCTGCCACAAACGTTTGAAAAAGATTTAATACCGCAGTACCTGCTACTACTAAGCTTGCGCCAAGCGTCATATTTCCTAAATTAACGCCGTCTCCAATCCACATAAACATATAGGACATCGGAGTTAGCTTTCGATCACTTTCCACTTTTGGCTTTAGTGACGGATCAAGACTTCTATCTTGATGAGAATGCATCTCTTCTATAACGGAACTTGTTGCATTTGTAGACACTATATACTCAACTCCTTTTTTATGATGTTTCCCCTCTTACTTCTAACATAAGATGTAAGTTAACTTAACATGTACATAGTGTATACGAATTCCAACGGAAGTTCATTATTATTTATGTGAATTTTCTGATATTATTTTGTGCGATTTGACTAATTTTTGACCTCAGCTCGCAACATACAGAAGTTGATGATATTAAAAAATCCAAGCGCTTACAATAAGCGCTTGGATGAGTCAGCTAGTATTTATTTTTCACAGGCGATGTAGTCTTTATCTCGATCTAACTTTGTATTGGCATCATACAGTGATTTTGACACATACGGTTTGTACTTTGTTTTGCCGCCTTTATTTGTTACATTAGCCGCACGAGCTACGCCGCCTTTGTAGTCTTTGTTTAATTCCGTGCAGTTTTTGTAAGATTTAGCTGCCGCATCTACGTTTGAAACCGTGCTAAAAGATACACTCGTTAATAAACCGAAAGATAGAACAATTGGAAAAATCTTTTTCATAAGGGGTACTTCCTTCCTGTATTTTTTCTAATTAATAATAAAATGTTCTATCAATCTTTTCGATTTTTTTTTACATTTAAACTACTATTATCCAATTTCATTTACGAGCAACTTTAAGAGTCTTCACCGCTTGTTTAGCTGCTTCTGCAATCAGTTTATCATTATACTCCGCATCTTTTTCCGTACGATTGGAAAGGATCGCAAGAACAATTGGATCTCCTTTTGGCGGCCAAAGGATGGCAATATCATTTCGCGTCGCATATGAGCCTGCGCCTGTCTTATCGGCTACTTCCCAGCTTTTCGGTACGCCCGCTCGTATTAACGCATCCCCTGTTGTATTTCGCTTCATCCAATCCGTTAGAAGTGCACGTTTGTCTTCAGGAAGCGCCTGTCCAAGTACATATGTTTGAAGACTTGTAGCAAGTGCTCTTGCTGTACTTGTATCATGGGTTTCTCCTGGATTCACTTCATTTAAATCCGGCTCAAACCGCTCAGGCAGCGTTACATCGTCTCCTATTTTTTCTAAAGCTTCTTTAAATCCGTCCGGTCCGCCCAGCTGCTGCAGAATTAAGTTCCCTGCCGTATTGTCGCTGTAGCGAAGCGATGCATCCGCGATTTCTTTAAGCGTCATGCCTGTATCAACATGTTTTTCTGTAATTGGGTTATAGTTCACAAGGTCATCGCGCGTATAAAAGATTCGCTCGTTGAGATCTTCGATTGACTTCTGCTGTAAAAGTGCACCGACAGCAAGCGCTTTATGAGTAGACGTATAAGCAAAACGCTCGTCCGGGTGATACGTTACCGTTTTATTGGTACCGGTATCTAAAGCAAAAACGCCAAGAGTCGAATCATATTTGTCTTCAAGCTTAGCAAACTCTCGGTCACTTTTAGTTTCTTGCTTTTGACACTTCACCATTTCAGCCTGTACTCCGCTGCCTGAAAAGCTCACAACCGCCACGCATGATAGAGCCAGTGCAGGCATCATTTTTTTGAGCTTTGAAGCGCGAAACATCTTTTTCCATACCTTCATTTCCCTTCAACACCTTTCAAAAAAATATTTAGTATGTATTCTCTTAGGTAGAGATTGCCAACAATGCTATTTTATCAATTGTTTACTCTCATAAACATGATAGTTTCATCACATCTATATAATAAAGTACCCAATAATGAAGAATAACTAGCATGCCATCTATAAATAAACTTAAAATACCGGCGGCGTAACGGAAAATAAAATAACAGCTTTCTCATTAAACGTATTGTGCCATTTGTGTTTTAAGTGGGAAGGAATTTTGACGCTATCCCCTTTTTCTAACACGTATATTTCCTCTTCCAAATACACTTTAATTTTCCCTTCTAAGACGTACGCCACTTCTTCTCCTTTATGGGCTAAAGGCGATTCCGATGAAGCCATCATCGGCGGCACTTCCATAATTGCTGTAGCTAGATTCCCTGTAAAATCAGGTGATAACAGAGAATAAGTGAGCTCTTTTACCCTCATCGTTTTACGCTCATTGGATCTTACAACTAAATGAGAGGTATTTATTTCTTCAAGCAAAAAGCTAAAAGTAGGGACGTCGAGGCATTTAGCTAAAATTTTCAGCGTTGAAATGGACGGATTAGCTAATCCCCGTTCAATTTGACTTAACATAGAAGGCGTGATGTTCGCTAGTTTTGCTAATTCACGACTGCTTAGTCCCTTTTCTTTTCGAAATTTTTCTACTTTTTTTCCAATATCTATATTTTCCATTATAGTTCCTCCACAAAACTGTTTAGTTATATTTAATTTTATTAAATATAACTTAATAAAATCAGCTAAATATGTTAAATTATATTTAATAAATAAAATACAGTTTAATACTATCACAGTAAGGAGGAAGAAAAAAATGAACGACATCTTCACCTTTTTGATTCTCACATTATTTGTTATTATGAGTCCTGGTATTGATACTGCTCTTATTACCAAACGAACGATGGCAGATGGACAAACGGGCGGCTATAAAATGGCATTAGGCTTAGCCAGCGGCTCTTTAGTTCATACACTCGCCGCTACGTTTGGTTTATCTGCTCTTCTGCTTCAGTCAGCTCTGGCATTTGAAATCGTAAAATATGCAGGAGCCCTTTACTTAATGTATTTAGGAATCTCTGCTTTCTTTTCTAAAAAGAGCGATATACCTTCTTCTGTAAAAGAGGAGAAGCCAAAAGAAACGTCTGCTTTTCGTCAAGGCCTTGTTTCAAACGTTCTTAACCCAAAAGTAGCGGTATTTTTCTTAACTTTTTTACCTCAATTTGTTCAAAGTGATCAAAACGTAACGCTTCAATTACTTCTTATGGGAATAACGTATACGATCCTTGCTACCACGTGGTTTTTCGTATTCGTCTTTTTTATTAACTACTTACGAAAATGGCTCACAACACCTAGCGTTCAGCGCTTTATGGACAAAGCAACAGGCGTCGTGTTAATTGGGTTTGGATTAAAGCTTGCTTTTGAAAAACATAAATAACAAAAAAGCTATCTGTTTCAGATAGCTTTTTTGTTATTTATACACGTCAGGTTCATAGAGATAGACTTTAAGATCAAGCTTTCCATCCGAAGAAACGAGGATTCCTTCCGCTTCGAGTGAATGTTTTTGAACAAGATGCATTTCTTCGTCTTTAAATCCAATTTCTCCTTTGGAATTAATGACTCGGTGCCAAGGCAGTTTATGTTTTCTACTCATCGAGTGCAATACTCGTACAACTTGCCTTGCACCTCGCGGACTACCAGCCAGGCTGGCAATTTGTCCGTATGTCATTACTTTCCCCGATGGTATTTGTTTAATAAGTGCTACTGCTCGTTCTGTAAAACTCAAGTCGCTCCTCCTTTCGTTTCTTCTTTAGTACAACATTACCATATTAAATAAAACAGTGAAGTAATCACTCGATTTTTCTTCAGCGACATTATAAGATAATAATAAGAAGTACGCTCATCATTGTTCAACATACTCCAAACAAATGCTTACTGATTATTTCCTATTCTTCAACTAACAAATCTTTGTGCGAGTGGCAGCTTATACCTCATTT
>Ga0209463_1001791_pt1 | contig 12527 bp, 14 predicted proteins | sample AgamicMgSfrz_FD_187169 | JGI IMG/M metagenome (GOLD analysis project Ga0209463, IMG submission 187169) | Agave microbial communities from Guanajuato, Mexico - Mg.Sf.rz (SPAdes) (version 2) | ecosystem: Host-associated > Plants > Phyllosphere > Phylloplane/Leaf | place: Guanajuato, Mexico... | reverse complement strand
TTGAAGATTTTGAGCACCATCGTTTAATTGACTCGCTCCAGATCCAAGATTTTCAAGACCAGACTGCAGCTGTTTTTGTCCTTCTTGTATATCTCCAAGGCCGGTCGATAATTGATTCAGCTTCTCGGGCATTGTACTTGATATCGTTTTATTCAACTCAGTGGAACCAGATGCAAGCTGGCCGCTTCCGTTCTGAAGTTCATCAAAACCAGATGAAATACCCGTGTTTAACGCTTCCTGCTGAGCAGTCATTTTTTTCTGCATATCTTCAAGCTGTTCTTTTGTCATTACTTGCGAAAGCACCGGCATCAGTTCATCCATTTGGGCTTTTTGTGCGGCACTGATCTGGCTTTTTAATTCTGTTTCAAATTGGTCCATGCCGGCATTCAGCTCGTTCGCGCCTGAAGCGAGCGAAGCCGTTCCATCTGCCAGGGCAGGAATCTGTCCGCGAAATTGATCGACGCCATTTTGGACGGCCGCTGTGCCATCAATCAGCTTTGGCATGTTTGAACTTGCAGAGGCCAGGCCATCCTGAAGTGCGCTTGCTCCAGTGGCAAGCTGATTTGTTCCCTCCTGTAATTCTTTTCCGCCGTTTACAAGCTTCGCCTGGCCGCCTGAAAGCTGGCTGAGACCATTTGAAAGCGAGGCTGCACCGGTTGTGACTTGTTTTGATCCTTCACTGGCTTTATCGATACCAGAGGAAAATGACACTGAACTGTCCGCAAGAGCAACGAGGTTTTTCTTTAGTTCACTCGTGCCATTTGTTATTTTTAACGCACCTTCGTCAAGCTTTCCAGCACCTTTTTCAGCTTCTGTATAGCCGTCGCCCATTTTTTTGACAGCATCAAACATCGACTTGGCATATGTTTTCGTCACATCTTTTTGAATAGACGCACGGATTTCTTTCATCGCAGACTGGCCAATTTGCGACGAAACGAAATTGTAGCTTTCATTTGGTGTATAGATAAGCTCCAGCTGTTCCGGTTTTTTTTCCATTAATGTAGTCGCATTGTGGGAAAAGTTTTCTGGAATTTCAATCATCATATAATATTCCTGCTGTTTTAAGCCGTCTAATGCTTCTTTTTTCGAAACAATATGAAAGTCAAAGTCCTTGCTTTTTTCGAGCTCTTCCTGCAGCTCATCCCCAATATGAAGAGATTCTCCTTCAAAATCGGCTCCTTTATCACTATTTACAACGGCAACGGGAAGCTGATCCAGGTGACCGTATGGATCCCAAAACGCCCATAGAAACACACCGGAATACAGGAGCGGGATTAGCATAACGGCAATGACGGAAACGCGCAGCATCCGGTTGCGGCCGATTTCTTTTAGTTCTTTCAAAAACATACGATTACCTCCGTAATGACCAAATAGTTCACTCGGTCATTTTTATTCAAAAAAGAAAGCCCCTTACCGGGACAGCCCTTTAAATACAAACAGTTCAAACAGTTTCGCTATTTCTTCTTTAGACAGCGCACGCCCCCGGCGTTCCCAGTCTACCACGAGCGTGACATACAGCTTTAACATTACAAAAGCAGCAATTTCAGGATCTGTCTGCTCAATTTCCTTTCGTTTCATCGCTTCTTCCGCTTGGGCTGCAATATACGCTACGATTGCATCTTCCATCCGCTTCAGTGCCTCAGACGCAGCGGGCGTCCCCATCTCTTTTTCTTCCTGGAACAGCTTGATCGCCAGTTGATGCTTTGTACGAAAAGTCAGCATTTCAAACAGCGCCCGGTGGACATTTTCATGAAAAGACTGGGACGGATCAATAACCGCTTCTGCTGCTTTTTTCATTTCTCCGATTAACGTCACACAAATATCTTCGAACAGCTCATCCTTATTTTTAAAAAATGTATAGATGGTGCCTTTGCCCACGTTGGCAAGTTTGGCTACCTGGTCCATCGTCGTGGCTTTATAACCAAACAGTGTAAACGATTTTGTTGCCGCTTCTATAATATCCTTTTTCCGTTCTGAAGCCATTTTCCGCACCTCTTTTTTGACCAAAATAACATTGTAGTCATTTAGTTCTCGTGTATATTCTATTCTTCTCTTTCTCTTCTGTCAACAAAAAATCCCGCCGTCACCGGCGGGATTTCTCTCATAGAAGCTTACCTTCTGATTTCAAATGCTGTATGACGACATTTCCAAGCGCTTCAATAAATTCTGGGCGGGCATTTGGCATAGCGGGACGATAGTAACCGGCACCGATGTCATCTGTAACTACTCTGCATTCATAATCGTTGTCGTAGAGCACTTCCAGATGATCGGCTACAAATCCAGCCGGCACATACATAAACGCTTTGTAGCCCTCCTGTGCATGCAAGTCACGGGTTAAATCTTGAACATCTGGTCCGATCCACGGCTCCGGCGTATTGCCGGCACTTTGCCAGCCTACCGCATACTGTTTGACACCTGCCGCACCCGCGATTAAATCCGCTGTTTCTTTGAGCTGTTGCGGGTACGGATCACCTGCTGCAATAATTTTTTCCGGCAGACTATGTGCCGAAACAATCAGTACAAAGTTAGCTCTTTCTTCTTCTGTCATTCTTTGGCGGGTCTCTTCAATCTGGTCCGCCCAGTATTGAATGAATCTTGGCTCGTGATACCAGCTTTCAATCGACGTAATAGAAGGACCGTCAATCTTCGCTGATTCTTCTGCTGCCCGTCCGTTGTATGACTGGACGCTGAATGTGGAGAAATGCGGTGCAAGTACAAGTGAAACGGCTTCTTCAATGCCATCCTGCTTCATTTGGTGCACAGCATCTTCAATAAACGGCTCAATATGCTTTAAGCCGATATAAAGCTGAAATTCCACTTCCTGCTGCATATTGTTCAGGAAATCAGTAAGTCCCTGTGCTTGTTCCTGTGTAATTTTCGCAAGCGGTGAAATGCCGCCAATTGCTTCATAACGGCTTCGCAAATCTTCTAATGCTTCTTCTGAAGGCTTGTGGCCGCGCCGGATATGTGTGTAGTATCGTTCAATATCTTCTTCTTTATAAGGCGTTCCGTACGCCATCACGAGAAGGCCCATCTTTTTTTTGGCCATGCTGATTCCACCTCATTTAATTCATTGCTTCATTTATTAGTATGACACGAAAAGAATCTTCGTAAAAATAAAAGGCTTATCGTGCTGTATATTCATGAACAAAGGCTGTCAGGCGCTTTAATGTGTCCGGGTTTACCTCTGGGAACACACCGTGTCCGAGGTTAAAGATATGGCCCGGCGACGCCAGTCCCTGATCTAAAATAGCTTTGGCACGCTCTTCAATAATACTCCATGGTGCCAGTAAAATGGACGGATCAAGGTTTCCCTGCAATGTTTTGGTTAAGCCCATTTCCCGTGCTTCTGAAATTTGCAAGCGCCAGTCAAGTCCCACTACGTCCAACGGCAGGTCATGCCACTCTTTTGCTAAATGGCTTGCTCCAACACCAAACATGATAAGCGGTACATTTTCTTCGCGAAGTTCACTGAAAATACGCTCCATTACCGGTTTAATGAATGTCCGGTAGTCGGATACGTTTAAAGCGCCTACCCACGAATCAAAAATTTGCACAGCTTTCGCGCCTGCTTTCACCTGAGAACGAACGTATGTAATCGTCATATCTGCCAGCTTATCCATAAGAGTAAACCATGCTTTCGGCTCTGCGTACATAAACGCTTTTGTTTTATTGTAATTTTTAGAAGGACCGCCTTCGATCATATAACTGGCCAGTGTAAAAGGCGCACCGGCAAATCCAATCAATGGAACGCTGAGCTGCTCTTGTGTTAAAAGGCGGATGGTTTCAAGCACATATGGCACATCGCTTTCCGGGTCAATTTCACCCAGCTTTTCCACGTCCTGCATCGAGCGAATAGGATTATCGATAACGGGGCCGATCCCGGACTTAATTTCCACATCTACTCCGATAGACGGAAGCGGTGACATAATGTCTTTGTATAAAATCGCTGCGTCAACATCATACTGCTCAACCGGCAGGCGTGTTACATACGCACATATTTCAGGCTGATGCGTAATTTCAAACAATGAATATTTTTCTTTTATCTTTCGGTATTCAGGCTGTGATCTCCCTGCCTGGCGCATGAACCAGACCGGCGTATAGTCCGTTTTTTCGCCTCGTGCCGCTTTTAAAAATGTATCGTTCAAATGCCTCATATGGATTGAGTGCCACCTTTCAAGTATGACAGATTAGAATTACTATTGATTATTATAGCTTACCGATTAGTACTTTTCACTAATTGAGATGTGTTGTTCGCAAATTTGCCAAAACAATGTGTTGAAATTGGAAAGCAGGGTACAAAAAACGATATACTAAAAGTAGAGGTGATTGCAGGTGAATGTATTTATTACAAGTGGAACATATGACTTTTTAAAAACGATCCAGCAAAAGCACAGCAGTGAAGCCATGATACTAATGGACAGTCCCCAGGGGGCCGCGCTTGTTCATGAAACAAGTGGAAAAACCGTTTTTTCGTCCCCGCGCCGCTACGAAGTGGTGGATGCCTCTGGACAAATCGCTAATCGCGGCTATGTAGTACTCAATAATATTCCTGTAACAGATGAAGGGCGGCCGCTGTTTGAACATCGTTTTAAAAATCGTGCCGGCGCGATTGAGAATGAACCGGGATTCGTTTCGATTCGGGTGCTACGTCCTCTTGCTTCTGACACGTACGTAATTTTCACCCAGTGGGAAGATGCAAAAGCATTTGAAAACTGGAAATCATCCCAAGCATACAACGAAGCACATAAAAAGCGAGGAACCGAAGAAGGGCTTGATAAAAAGCCGCATATTTTTTCCGGTGCTTCTTATGTAACAACCTTTACCGTTCCAAATGAACAATAAAAGCCAGGGGATAATCTATCCCCTGGCTTTACCTTTATACTTTTTGATTTAACTGGCGTTTAACCGATAGATTTAGGAAAAAGGCAAGCAGCAGAAATATTCCGCCACCCAGAAGCCAGCCGGCAAGAACATCCGTTGCATAATGCGCATATTCCGCTACACGGCTTGCGCCTGCTAAAAAAGCAAGAACGAGCGCGGCTGCCCAAAACAAACTAGATTGTTTTATGTACAAGCAAAGAAAATAAGCTAAAAGCAAATAAAAAACAAGGCCAATCATTGCATGGCCACTTACAAAGCTGAATCCGTCTTCCCCATGGGGGAACGGCGGCCGCTCACGTGCTACCCACTCTTTTTATGCTTTATTAAGCACATTTCCTAAGCCTACCCCTGCTAAAACGGCCGCCACCCCTGCTATATTTCTTTTCCAAATCAGAAACACGATTAGCAAAACGGCGCTGCCGCCTAAAACCGGCTGTGAGCCGAGCAAGCTGAAATGCGATAAAACGGAGCGGTCGCCAAACACATTGATCATGCTGTGATCGATGCTGCCTGACCAGCTTGAATCGAGACCGGACAGCAAAACGGCAAATAAAATAAAACAAAGTAAACTTCCTAAAAGCAATATCCTACACCTCTATCTATTTTTTCATCAGTGTGGCATGACTATTGAACCAGCACCATATGAAATAATAGATTAAAAACGATTTATTTTTTTCATTCTTGCTGGTGCATACACCCAGACAAAGAAAAGCGTAAATGTGATAGACGCCGATAAAACAATGACCGCTTCCACCCATCCGGCTGATAATGCAAAAGCACCAAATACGACCGATTGGATCAGCAGAAGACGCATCAAAAGAAGCTGTACCGCTTTTTGCTTTCCTTTCTCTTCCTCCGGATAAAGCTGGGTCCAGATGATATAACTGTGTTTTGATGAAATAGGCAGCAGTTGAAAACCGGTTAAGTACAAAAACAGCAGTGCTACAATGAGTTGAACGGGTAAAAGGCCGCTTAAGCCGATAATCAGTGCGGCAATGATTGTCAGCCGGACAAACAGCCCGATGTATTCATTCATACGAACAAATGTCCGGAAAAGCAAATACACATACGTGCCTTTATCAGGACCTGGCAGCAATCCATCCAGCCAGGCACGGCGCTTTGCTGTTCCCCGCAGATGCGGCACATCAGTAAACATGTTGGCAAGACGGTAAAAAGCGGCCATTCTTTTTTCTTCGATCTCCGCCAGCAGTTCCCATTTTAACGAACGGTCTCCCAGGCGGCGCATATAAAAAAACCAAAACAGCATAAACAACATCGCAACACCGGCCAATACATATTCCAGTAAAAAAACAGCCAGTAAAAAAGCAAAACTCATCAAAAAACGCACCGCTATATCCACGATTCTGGCATTAACTGCCGGCACATTTAGGGCATGAAGACGGCAAAATAAATTCCAAAGCTTTGCGGCTAAAACAGCACCGAGAAAAACAAAAAAGCTTCCGTATCCTGTTCCTTCTACTTTCGCATACATGGGCATAGCAAAAGCCAAAAGCGCTACAAGCGAATAGCTCTGCGCCACAAAGCTCGTCCATACCGCTTTTTGAAAGTATAGCTGCAGCTCGCTTTCAAGCGGCAGCAGATAAACTGTATCGGGCTGTTTTATATAGGTATAAACCGGGCTCCAGGCAAGCACCGCTCCGAGAACAGCCGCCATAATGATAGGAGCTGGAAACGTCCCATCAATCGTTTCAATCCAGCCGCTGTAATAATATAAAAGCGCACCAAGCGCAAAAACGAGTACGAATGCCAGATGGTCATTAAACATATAACGTGTATATTTGCGGACCTCTGTATAATAGGCGGCCGCGCGTTCCTTAAACAGATCATTCGCCGAAAACTTCATAGTGCCGCTTCCTTCGTCAGTTCTACATAAATGTCATCAAGTGCTGCATCCGGCATACCAAAGTCACGCCGAAGCTCTTCCATCGTCCCTTTCGCCCGCACGTGCCCCTCATGCAAAATTACAAATGTATCACAATACTTTTCTGCTGTTGCCAAAATGTGTGTTGACATGAGGATGCCAGCGCCGCTTTTTTTCATCTCGTTCATTAAATCAAGAAGCGAGCGGATGCCTAGTGGATCGAGGCCTACAAATGGTTCATCAATAATATAAAGCGCGGGCTCTGTTAAAAATGCCCCCATAATCATAACCTTTTGTTTCATTCCTTTAGAAAAATGCGCCGGAAACCATTTCATCTTGGCATCAAGACGAAATTCTTTTAAAAGCGGGCCGATACGTTTTTTATAGTCCGATTCTGATAATCCATATGCTGTTGCTGTTAAGCGCATATGCTCTTCCAGCGTGAGCTCATCATACAGCACCGGTGTTTCTGGCACAAATGAGAATTGACGCCGGTATTTGGATGGATTTTCTTCGAGTGTACAGCCATTAATCGAAACGCTTCCTTTGGCTGGTTCCATTAAGCCAATAATGTGCTTGATGGCTGTACTTTTGCCGGCACCATTTAAGCCGATAAGCCCGACAAGCTCTCCTTTGCCAACTTCGAATGATACCTCATGCAGCACCGGCTTTCGCGTATAGCCGCCGGTAATGTTTTCCACAGATAATAATGACATGCGAAAACGCCCTTTCTCTTCCATTGTTACACGTATCATAACAAAATTATCCCTTTTGCACATAGTTCCCTGCACTTGAAATGTATGCTACAATTTTCTTAGCCCATACATAAAAGGAGTGCTGAACATTGGATAACTGTATATTTTGTAAAATTACAAATGGAGACATTCCATCTGCAAAAGTATATGAAGATGAAAATGTCTATGCTTTTTTAGACATCAGCCAAGTAACAAAAGGCCATACGCTTGTTATTCCAAAAGAGCATAATGAAAATCTTTTCGAGCTTAATCCAGAAACAGCCGGCCCCTTCTTCCAATCTGTTCAAAAGGTCGCTCAAGCTATTCAAGCTGCTTTTTCACCGAAAGGCCTGAATTTATTAAACAATAACGGTGAAACAGCTGGACAAACCGTTTTTCATTACCATATGCACTTAATTCCTCGCTATGGAACGGAAGATGGCTTTCATCCAACGTTTAAAGAAAGCAACGGTAATTATGACTTGGCCGACATTTCTTCTGCCATCAGCTCCCACTTGTAAAAATCAGCTTTTTACCATGTTTGTCCGAGTCTTTTTTCGGGAACGATAATTCATATATATATGTGTAAAGTTGAACAACATGACAGAAGAGGTGGAAAAGATGAATAAAAAAGCATGGTTTACCGGACTGGCTGCCGGACTTGTGGCGGGGGCAGCTGCTACGCTGTTAAACGCGCCAGCAAGCGGACGCGAAACACGTCAAACTTTAAAAAACAAGCAGGTATCTGCTAAGCTGGCTTCAATGGAAATTAAAGACAACGCCGGTCAAGTAAAAGAATCTGTCAAGCGGCTTGTTGAAACAGCAAAACAGGAAGTGCCTGAGAAAGTAAATAGCTTAAAAGTGAATGCGGCGCTTTGGAAAGAAAGCATTGAGCCAAACATCAAAACACTTCAAAAAGAAATTTCCAACATTCAAAACACAGTTGAAGATTTACAAGAAGCCCTTCCGCAGCCGCCTGGGTCAAGCAAATAAAGTGCACGAGAAGGGATTTCCCTTTTCGTGTATTTCTATTTTTCAGCTTATTCAAAAATTTTCGTGAATTACCTCTTTCTATTTTTTTATTTTATTGGCATAATATAAAGCAATGGAATAATAGATTTGAGGTGGACGATATTCATAAAGCAAGCGACCCTGTGTCAAGTCATCATTATACAATGAAAGAGGCCTTTATGTTCAGCCAGCGAATGGCCCAGCTTTCAAAAGCGCTATGGAAAGCCGTTGAAAAAGATTGGCAGCGATGGATCAAGCCGTACGATTTAAACATTAACGAACACCATATTTTATGGATTGCCCATCACCTAAAGGGTGCTTCCATTTCGGATGTAGCTAATTTTGGTGTGATGCACGTTTCAACAGCCTTTAACTTCTCCAAAAAACTAGAAGAACGCGGGCTTTTAACGTTTTCAAAAAAAGAAGACGACAAGCGAAATACGTATATCGAAATTACTCCTGCTGGTGAAGATTTAATTTTTGTTTTAATGGAGCATTATGATCCGGAATCTAATCTTGTGTTTTCCGGCAGTGAACCGCTTCGCGAACTATTTGGAAAATTCCCTGACCTGGCTGAACTGATGACCATCATCAAAAATATTTATGGGGATGATTTTATGAATATTTTTGAAACGTCCATCCATAACATTGAGCGGGATTTTGATGAAGAAAACGGAGAATTAAAGCGGGCTGAACGTCCACAGGCGTCCGGGTAAGCGAAATTGCTGGCCCGGCGTTTTTTATGTGTGTTTTTATCCGTACCCGGCTGGTGAAAATACGGTTTTTCCTTACTAAATTTGCTTCATTACCTGCTTTCCGGCGGGTTCTGTTTTCAATTTTTTCGACATTTTGTTATAGTTAATGGTACAGAGCTAACAGAGGGGGCATTACATGGCGGCATTAATTATTACATTCATTCTTTTCTCCGTCTTTATTTTGTATCATATAAATCGGATGACCAACTTATTATGTATTCAAAAAGAAATACCAGAAGAGCGTCATGAGAAGATATTCCGAACGGTTAACATATTAATGGTCATTTTACTTTCAACCTCTTACATCGAAATACTGTACGTGTAGACCTGTTCTTTTCCAGAGGACGGGTCTTTTCTTTTCCCAAGCCTTTAACTGTGTTATAGTTGTTTGTGGAATAGAGATTAAATGAACATTAGGGAGTTGTTTTTTGCATGAAGAAATGGGCATTGCCATTATCGCTTGCAGCAGGCGTTCTGGCGCTTTCCGGCTGTGGAAACAGTGAAGGAAACGTGATCGCTACATCAAAAGCAGGCGACGTAACAGATATGGAACTTTACGCAGAAATGAAAGACAAATACGGTCCGCAAATGGAACAGGCCCTGCAGGAACTAATGCAGAAAAAAGTTCTTTCCGATAAGTACGAAGTAACGGATAAAGAGCTAGATGAAGAAGTAAAAACTGCAAAAGAACAGCTGGGTGACCAGTACGAAATGTTCTTGGCACAATATGGACTTGATGAAGACGGTTTTAAGGAATTTTTAAAACTAGAACTTCTACGTGAAAAAGCAGCGCTTGCTGATGTAAAAGTAACGGATAAAGAAGTACAAGAGTACTATGATGCATGGCAGCCGGAAATCAACGTCAGCCACATTCTTGTAGCGGATGAAGCAAAAGCAAAAGAAGTAAAACAAAAGTTAGCAGATGGCGGCGATTTTGCAGCGCTTGCAAAAGAATATTCGACGGATCCAGGCTCTAAAGAACAAGGCGGCAGCCTTGGCTGGATCGATAATGCCGGCCGTGCACAGTTCGTTCCAGAATTCACAAAAGCACTTGGTACATTAAAAGTAAATGAAGTGAGCGAGCCAATTAAATCAGATTACGGCTACCACATTATTAAAATTACTGACCAAAAAGAAAAAGCGTCATTTGAAAAAATGAAGAGCCAAATGACTGAAGAACTGAAGAAATCGAAAGTGGATTCTTCTGCTCTTCAAGAAAAGCTGGACAAAGTCATGGAAGATGCTGATGTAGAAGTGAAGGATGAAGACTTTAAAGACGCTTTTAAAGCGGAAGAAGCTCCAGCAACAAATGAAACAGTTCCAACTGAAGAAGGAACTACAGACGAAACAGTTCCAGCTGAAGAAGGAACATCAACTGAAGACGATGCGGCTACTACTGAAGATACAACGAACAGCGATGCAGCTCAAACAGAAGAAGCCAAATAATGAAAAAAGCACCCGTATGGGTGCTTTTTTGTTAGTTTGAAAAACGCGGTTTATAAAAGGATCGGTTATCCAATGGGAAAATCCGCTCGGAAAATTCCCCGGGCTTTGTTCGTTCGAGCGCCCGGTCCAGCATATTCATTTTGGCATCAAGGTTGTCAATATAGTGAAGCATTTCCGCTTCTTTGATCATAGGCGGCTTCGGGCTTCCCCATTCTGCTTTGCCATGGTGAGACAAAACGATATGCTGAAGCACCATCACTTCTTCTCCTTCAATGCCAAGCTCCTTTGCCATTTGGCCAATTTCGTTTACCATGATAGATATATGGCCAATCAAGTTTCCTTCCGCTGTATACGTCGTTGCCACCGGTCCCGAGAGCTCTGTTACTTTGCCAAGGTCATGCAAAATAACACCAGCATACAAAAGATCGCGGTCGAGCGACGGGTAAAGATCCGCAATGGACTTAGCGAGCTGCAGCATGGATACTACATGGAAAGCAAGCCCTGATACAAATTCATGATGATTTTTCGTTGCAGCCGGATACTCTAAAAACGGCTGATGGTACTTTTTCAGCAGCGCGCGTGTAATACGCTGAATGTGCGGGTTTTTCATTTCAAAAATAAACTGGGTAATGGTCTCTGTCATTTCTTCCTGGCTAAGCGGTGCGGTTTCAACAAAGTCACCTGCATCCATTCCATCCTGAGGCGATGCCGGGCGAATCTGCCGAAGTTTCAGCTGCATTCGTCCCCGGTAATTTTGGATATCTCCCGCTACTTTTACGATTGTCTGCGGCGCATACATTTTCACTGTTTCTTCCTTTGCGTCCCAAAGCTTCGCTTCAATTTCCCCGCTTGTATCCTGAAGCATAAGCGTTAAATATGGATTCCCGTTAACGGCTGTGCTTTTTACCGCTGAACGGATCATTAAAAAGCAGTCAACACTTTCCCCTGCTTCGTACTGTGTAATTCCTTTTTCCATTACACTGTCCTCCTTGTCCCCTGCCTTGTTTCTTTTCATTATATCAAAGATCATATGTTCTTTCTCGTTCTATCTCTTTTTTGTTTCGTTCTTATTGTATACAATCATATATAATGAATAAAGGAGGAATATATGTTGAGCACTTATAAACTAACCATTTTTGCAAAAAATGGGGAAAAGCTCTTTGATTACTCTTTTGAAGCGGATTCAGACCAGGAAGCAAAAAAGCGTGGCGCACAGCTGCTGCAGGAGCAAGCAAGCGAAGAGAAAACATACCGCTGCACGTCATCGGATGGAAAACTGCTGCTTTTTCACATATAAACAAAAGAAAACGCATTCAATCACTGAATGCGTCCTTTATCTTTCGATTAAATACCGGCTTTCTTTTTTCTAGAAATGCTTTTATGCCTTCCTGGTGATCGTGACTTTTATGCATTTTTGATTGGCCTTGCTTTTCAAGTTCCAATGTTTTTAACAGCTGGGGTCTATTCAGGTCTGCCATAATTTTTTTTGTTTTAATCATAGCCTGAATCGGCTTTTGCTGCAGCTCTTTTCGTAAATACTCTACTTCCTTTTGGACAGTGCCAGGCGTCACAGAACGATCTACGAGACCCATTTCCGCTGCTTCAACCCCACTCATCACTTTTCCGTCCCAAATTACTTTTTTCGCCTTCACAGCGCCGATCCTGTTCTCTAGCATAAAATGCCCGCCGCCGTCTGGAATAAGGCCAATACCAATAAAATTCATCGCAAGCTTCGAATCTGTTTCGCATAAAATAAAGTCTGCCGCTAAAGCAATGCTTAACCCCAGGCCAGCAGCTGCTCCATGTATTGCCGCG
>Ga0209463_1001789_pt1 | contig 12535 bp, 10 predicted proteins | sample AgamicMgSfrz_FD_187169 | JGI IMG/M metagenome (GOLD analysis project Ga0209463, IMG submission 187169) | Agave microbial communities from Guanajuato, Mexico - Mg.Sf.rz (SPAdes) (version 2) | ecosystem: Host-associated > Plants > Phyllosphere > Phylloplane/Leaf | place: Guanajuato, Mexico... | reverse complement strand
ATACGTCAAAACCAGACGGAACGCCTCGTAAACTAGTAGACGTAACAAAACTGAACGGTCTTGGCTGGAAAGCAGAAACAGCTTTAGAAGACGGTCTTCAAAAAGCGTATCAATGGTTTTTAGATAATGAACTAGCTGCAGCAAAATAATTAAACACTATCGATTAAACTAAATACTAAAATAACAGTTGATATATATGGAGGATACGATGAAAACAGCATTAATTACAGGTGTAACAGGACAAGACGGATCATATTTAGCAGAATTTTTACTAGAAAAAGGATATGAAGTGCACGGATTAATTCGTCGCAGCTCTTCTTATAACCAAGAACGTCTAGAAGATCTTTTAACGGAAGAAGCAGCAAGCGCATTATTAAACAACTCAAACTTCCACCTTCACTACGGTGACGTAACAGATGCATTAAACGTTACACGTATCATTGGTGACATTCAGCCAGATGAAATTTATAACTTGGCTGCACAATCACATGTACGCGTGTCTTTTGATATGCCTGGATATACACTAGATGTTGACGCAAAAGGTACGTTAAACATTCTTGAAGCTGTACGTATTTTAGGACTAACTGATAAAACACGTGTGTATCAAGCATCTACATCTGAACTGTACGGTAAAGTTCAAGAAGTACCGCAAAAAGAAACAACGCCTTTCTACCCGCGTTCTCCATACGGCGTAGCGAAAATTTACGGTTTCTGGATTACAAAGAATTATCGTGAATCTTATAACATGTTTGCAGTAAACGGTATTTTATTTAATCACGAATCAGAGCGCCGCGGTGAAACGTTCGTAACGCGTAAAATTACGCTTGCTGCTTCACGTATCGCACAAGGCAAACAACAAAAGTTAACGCTAGGAAACTTAGACTCTCTACGTGACTGGGGTTACGCAAAAGATTACGTAGAATGCATGTGGTTAATTCTTCAACATGATAAGCCGGAAGATTTTGTTATCGCAACAGGTGAAATGCACTCAGTACGTGAATTTGTACATCTTGCATTTAAACATACGGGCATTGAAATTGAATGGAGCGGTGAAGGATTAGAAGAAAAAGGAACAAATAAAGCAACGGGTGAAGTGATTGTAGAAATTGATCCTAAGTTCTTCCGACCTGCAGAAGTAGATCAATTATTAGGTGATCCAACTAAAGCTAAGACGCTATTAAACTGGAATCCAACTAAGACTTCATTTGAAGAGCTAGTTCGTATTATGGTTAAAGCGGATATGAAAAAGGTTGAAAGTGAAGAGAAGATTAAGGTGATGTTTGATTAATAGTATAATAAATAGGTTTCGAAATATAAAAATATTTAAATTGATTTAATAATTTAAGTGCTCACGCGGTGGAGAGAATGAATATAATTAATAAAGTTAAAAATAGAAGTTCAAGTATCTTTTCAATACTGGATCAAGGTGTAATTTCGGGTACTAGTTTCCTATTAGCATTTCTTCTAGGGCTATTTTTATCCCCTAATGAATATGGAGCATACTCCCTTTCTTTATCAGTGCTTATGTTTATAAATGGAATACAAACTGCTTTATCAACTACACCTCTCAATGTAAAAGGAGCAAGGTTAGAAGGTACAGATTTAGTTTTATATTTTCAAACGTTGTTTAAGTCACATCTACTTTACGGTATTACAGTTTCTTTTATAATCGTAATAGCTCTACCTATTATAAAAGCTTTTGGCTCTGGATCTCAGTTGTTATCTCCATTTTTAGGTTTAGGGATTGCCTTTTTTGTTATTCAACTACAGGAGTTCCTTAGAAGACTGTTATATTTTACTATGAAAACTAAAAAAGTATTTTTCATAGATTTGTTAAGTAGTTCTATAACAATAATGGTAGTACTAGGGTTTAATTACGTAGGAGTATTAAAAGGTAGTACAGTATATATGGCTATAGCTATAGGAAATATAATAGGTATTCTATGTTTTTATATGGTTCTAAGACGTATATTTAAAGACATCTTTTCGTTTAATTTACAAGCTGGATTTCTAACAATTAAAGAAAATTTAATTTATGGAAAATGGTTGTTAGGATCACATATCTTTTATTGGATTGGAAATCAAAGTTACCTTTTTGCATCTAGTATATATTTAAGTATGTCTGTAACTGCTAAAATTGCTATTACACAGAATCTTGTTAATGCCGTAAACATAATGGTAATGGGAATTCAAAATATCGCTATGCCTATAGCAAGTAAAAAATTACAACAAAATGGTATACAATCATTAAAAAAATATATAAATAAGTTGCTTTTATTAATATTATTGTTTGTAGGTTCGTATGGAATTATACTATCTCTTTATGGAGAAAATATAATTAGTATTCTATATAATGGTAAATATCATCAAGTACAACAATTGATGGTGTTATGGTCAATCTCTTTTCTGATTGCCTCTTTGAATCGAATATTTATGATTTTTCTAAATACGATATTAAAAAATAAAATAAACTTTTATATATACTTATTTAATGCATTACTATCGATGATACTTATTGTACCAATCACAAAATTCTTTGGAGCAAATGGGATGGCAATTTGGACTATTGTATCAGGGGTAGTTATGTTTGTGATGAACCTTATAGTTTTTTTAAAGAAAGACTAAGAAACATTAATTACATATTTCAGAAAGTGGTGTGGCTTTATAATTATGAAACAAATTTTAATTACAAATGCATATTCCTACAAAAATAAAGGGGATGCAGGGATTATTTTATCAATGATAGATTATTTAAAGGAAGAGTTTCCTGACTCGAATATACTTGTAATGTCAAGGAATTATAAAGAAAATAAAGAATTTTATGATAAAAAATATAATAATGTTACTTCTATTCAACCATTATGGTTTATAGATAATAACTTAAATGGGAATAAAGTTTTACAATTAATGTTTTCTATACTTTCATTACTGAAAATATTGTTTATAATGTTGCTTTTTAAAATCTCTAGTGATAAAAGGAAGGAAAAGGTAATTAATAATAATCCAGAAATACAGGCTTATATAAAATCAAATTTAATTTGTAGCTGTGGAGGAGGATATTTATTCTCTACTAATAAATGGCCGATTAGTATAGGTTTATATCAACATTTGTTTCATATCTTTGCAGGTAAGTTTTTTAATAGAAAAGTAGTAATGTTTCCGCAATCATTAGGTCCAATAAACAAAAAAATTGATATGTTTTTATTAAAAAAGACTTTAAATAAAGTAGATATGATTTACCCTAGAGAAAAATATTCTAAAGCATTGATTGATAAAAAATTATTAGTTAGTAAAAATAATTATCAACAGCTTCCAGATATAGCTTTTATTATGGAGTCAGAATCCTTCGATATAAAATATTTCAAAGACAATAATCAAAAAATAAAAATAGGCGTGACAGTATTAGATTGGCATTGGGCTTATGCAGATCCCGAAGAGGGGAAAAAGAAAGTTAAAGTATATCTTGAAAATTTAGCTTCAACTTTGGACCATTTAATTGAAAAATATCAAGCAGAAGTATATGTAGTACCACAAGTTGTGGTTGGAAAAGAAGATAACGATGTTATTGCTTCAGAGGAGCTTATAAAATTAATAAGTAGTAAAAGACACGTCCACCTTATCACAGATGATTTGACTCCTAAGGAGTTAAAATACTTATATGGAACCTTTGATATGTTTATAGGTTCACGAATGCACTCATGTATTTTTGCAATAGGTGCTGGAACACCAACAATTGGATTATCTTATCAACCAAAAACAACTGGAACCTTTGAGTTTATAGGGCTATTCAATAAAACGTTACCTGTAGACAACTATACAAGTAAAGAACTTAATGAGATCTCTGAGGAAATATTAGATAACCTTCATAATGCAAAAGAAGAGTGTATAAATATAGCTAATCAAACTAAAAAAAGTATTGTAGGCTCAATAGGATCTTATTTAAGAGTTTAAAAGATGTTATATAAAATTTTATAAGTAGGTATGCTTTATGTTAAATGGTAGGCTAGTATTATCAGAAAAATTAATTGTAATGTTAGCAATGGTAGTCATAGTATGTTTGATAAGTCTATTCATTTTGTTAGATATTTTTTTATATTTACCAATGCTTATTATTTGTTTATATTTTGTGATTTTTTCAATCTTTATAGTCAATAAAAATTTTTATAAATTAATTACTTTTTTGAAGAGGGTTAATAAAAATTATTTTTTAGTTACTTTTTTTTATATAGGTTGTCTTTCATTTAGAGTTCGTAATGTAGATACTATAGAAGAAAATCCCATAGATGGTGCAGCAGTTTTTAGAATAATAGTTTGGATGGCACCTATATTGATACTTTTTATACAGGCGAGTATCAAAAAGAAATTTCGATATTTTTCGGCACGCAGTATAATGGGAGTGTTACTTTTTTATGGAACAATCGCATTAATATCTACTATATATTCAGTTTCAAAGTTTTTAACACTATACCGTTCTATTGAATTACTGATAGTGGTATTTACTACTATATTCATTATTAACCAAATTAAAAATCGTAAAGAATTAATAGATTTTTTAAATTTTAATATATTTATGATTTTTTGTTTGCTTCTATCTACATGGTTAGTGTTTATTTTTAACCCCCAACTAGCAAGTTTTGGTTTAGATGGAAGTGGAACTAAATTTCAATTAGGTGGTGCATTTATTCATCCAAATGCGCTAGGAACTTTAGGAGCTATTGTATTTGGAATAGCAGTTATGAGATTAACTAGCCCAGTTTATTCAAAAGAGCATCTACTATATATTTGGATAGGGCTTTTATCTTTATGTACAGTTATATTATCAGTGAGTAGAACTAATTTGTTAATAATGGTTTTAGTTACTTTTTTTGCTTTATTCTTAAAACGGAAATATACTCTAATTCTTTATTTAACAATCTGTAGTAGTATTAGTGTTATTGGAATTCCAATGATAAGAGAAACATTGTGGTCATATTTTTCACGTGGACAGAGCACAGAATTATTGTTTAGCTTTTCAGAACGCTTCCCAATTTGGAAAGCAGCTATTGGGGTTATTAAAGAATCATTAATACTAGGTAATGGATTTGTTTCATCGAGGATAATTATGCCTTTAGCGTATAATGTTCCATATTTTTCCCCAACTAGTGCGCATAATAGTTTTTTAGATGTTTTAGTGAATTTAGGTATCCTAGGTTTAATACCGATTATAGTTATATTTGTATATATGTGGTTAACTAATATAAAGTTAATTTTAAATCCTAATAATAGAAATTTAGGAGTTGAAATTTTTATAATAATATTTTCCGTTTCATTAGCAGCTATTACAGGTATAAGTTTTGGGAGTCAAGTCGATCACAAGTTTCTTATCACTATAATTACTATTTCTATTATGTATAAGTTTGGAACTAGACATATTATTGAATAGGAGAGTTAATTTGAAGGTTTTATTAATTCATAATTATTATCAGCAATCAGGTGGAGAAGATCAGGTTGTACAAAATGAAATAGACATGTTGAGAAATAAGGGACATATTGTTGAATTATTTAAAATGTCAAATGATAAATTGAATAATTTAAACATTTTGGAAAAAATGGGTTTGTTTATAAATACTATTTGGTCTGTATCTTCTTATAAAAGTGTTTTAAATAAAATTAATACATTTAATCCAGATATAGTGCACTTTCATAATTTCTTTCCTTTGATATCACCCTCTGCGTATTATGCGTGTAAAAAAAAGGGGAAGGCGGTTGTACAAACTTTACATAATTATCGATTAGTATGTCCAGCTGCTACTTTTTTAAGGGATGGAAATATTTGTGAAAAATGTTTAGAGGAAGGCCTTGGTAACGCCATTAAATATAAATGTTATAGAAACTCTAGTACACAAACAGCTACTATCGTATCTATGTTACAGCTTAACAAAAGTTTTAAAACATGGACAAATAAAGTAGATAAATACATTTGTTTAACAAACTTTGCTAAAGAAAAAATGTCTGAAGGAGGGATTCCTAAGGATAAAATAATTGTTAAACCTAATTTTATAGAAAGTAAACATCAATTGAATTTAAATAGAGAAAACTATATTCTATTTGTTGGTAGAATTTCCGAAGAGAAAGGTTTAGAAGTATTACTATCGAGTTGGATGAAATTAACTAATAAAAGAGATATGAAATTGATTATTATTGGCGACGGTCCAGAGAAAAATATTTTAGAAGAGAAATATAAGGATGATACAGTTGTTTTTAAAGGAAAAAAAAGTTCAGAAGAAGTATTAAGTTATATGAAAAGGGCTAAGTTTCTGGTTATGCCTTCCATTTGGTATGAGGGGTTTCCAATGACTATCGTAGAAGCGTATTCAGTTGGGACGCCTGTAATTGCAAGCAATATAGGATCATTAAAAGAGATAGTGAAAGATGATGTAAGTGGTTATCAGTTTATTAATAGAGATATTGAAGATCTTACAGATGTTTTAGATAAAGCTATTAATAATAAGAATATAGATAGATTAATAATTAACAGTCATCATGAATATAAAACAAAATACTCTAAAGAAATTAATTATAACTTTTTATCAAACATATATACTAATTTAATAGGTGATAAATGTGAATAAGAAAGAGAACACGGGTTATATTCTGAATTCAAAAGTGTCTGCTTTGACTTTTGATGAAACTGTAAAAATGATTGAAGACATAATTCATTTAAATACTCGCAGTTATGTGTGTATTGCTAATACACATTCGTTAGTAACTGCTACTAATAATATTAAATTCTTTGATGCCCTAAATAACGCTGATATAGTAACTCCAGATGGAATGCCATTAGTATGGGCGTTAAAGAGAGTGGGCTTTAAGCATCAAAATCGTGTTGATGGTCCAAAGCTTATGGAGAAATTATGTGAAATCTCTGCAACTAATCAATATAAGATTTTTTTATATGGTAGTACGGAAGAAACCTTAAACCAGTTAGAAAATGAGCTGTTAGCAAGATACAGTAAAATTAAAATTGTAGGTAAGATATCTCCTCCATTTGGTGAGATTACTAAACAAAAAAATGAAGAGATGATTCGTAAAATCAATAGTACCAATCCAGATCTAGTGTTTGTTGGTTTAGGATGCCCGAAGCAAGAAATTTGGATGGCTGAAAATTCAAATCAGATAAATAGTATTTTATTAGGTGTAGGAGCAGCCTTTGATTTTATAGCAGGGAATCAGAAACGACCTCATTATATAATTCAAAATATGGGATTAGAATGGTTATATAGATTAGTATCTGAACCTAAGAGATTATGGAAAAGATACTTATACAACAATCCTGTATATATATATAGGTATTTTAAAACATACCGAAAAGATAAAAGACGCACTTTAGGTATGTAAAAAGGAGTTTTATTATCAAATAGGAGATTAATTAACATGAATATACTATTATCAGCGTATGCTTGCGAACCATTATTGGGATCTGAGCCTGGTGTAGGATGGAATTGGGCTGTTCAGATAGCAAAACGTGGCCATAATGTTTGGGTTATTACACGCCCTATGCATAAAGCGAAAATTGATGATTTTTTATTAAAAAACGAAAATCAATATCTCAGTAATAGAATGAATTTTATATATTATGATTTATCAATTTGGAAGCGTAAAAGAGGTGGAGGGGGTACACACTTCCATTATATATTGTGGCAATTAGGAATCGTAAGAGTCGCCAAGAAACTTCTACAGATAGAGTCTATTGACTATATACATCACATAACCTTTGTTACTACACGTTTTCCAAGCTTTTTATGTTATCTAAATACACCATTTGTTTTTGGGCCGGTTGCAGGTGGAGAAAAACCTCCTTCCGTTTTAAAACAAGATTATCCTTTAGTGTGCAAATTTAAAGATATAATTAGGGAATTTTCTAATAATTTAGTTAAATTAAATCCGTTTATAAAATTAACTTTTGCTAAATCACATAAAATATATACTACTTCTGAGCAAACTAAAGATTTAATTCCAAAAAAATATCATAGTAAAGTAGAAAGTACTCTTGCTATAGGTAGTGAGAACATTTTAGTAGATATGGAGCTAAAGAATATATTACAAAAAGATGAAAGTATTAAAGTACTATTTGTGGGGAACCTTCTTTATTGGAAAGGAGTTCATCTTGCATTAAAAGCGTTCAAAGAATTTAAAAAAAACTCTCCAAATGCGACTTTCACAATAATAGGCAATGGTTCCGAGAAGAGATGGTTAAAAAGTATAGCTTCTAAAATGGATCTTTCCGACTGTGTGATTTGGTTAGATAAGATGGATAGAGACCAGTTGTTAGAGGAGTATGAAAACTATAATATATTTCTATTTCCAAGTTTACAAGACTCAGGTGGAATGGTAGTTATAGAAGCTTTATCTAGGGGATTACCTGTAGTTTCTTTAGATATTGGAGGTCCCGGATTAGTAGTAGATTCTAGTTGTGGAAGGAAAGTAAGCACAATGCATCGAACACAGGAGGATATTGTATTTGAGTTAGCTAATAGTTTACAAGAAGTATCAAGAAAAGAAGAAATAAGTAAATTATCTCTTAACGCAAAGCAAAGAGCAAAAACATTCACATGGGAAAATATAATTGATAGAGTATATAACAATTTAGAAAAAGATTTTAATTAAAAATATATGTTTATAGGTGGAGTAGATAATTATGAAATTAGTACTATTATCTGGTGGCTCTGGGAAAAGGTTATGGCCTTTATCAAACGACACACGCTCAAAGCAATTCTTGAAGGTTTTAGAAAATAAAGAAGGTAAAAATGAATCAATGGTTCAACGTGTATGGGGACAAATTGAAGCAGTTGGATTAGACAATTCAGCAGTGATCGCCACGTCTAAAATGCAGCTTGATATGATCCACAGTCAAGTCGATAAAGGTATCCCTCTGATTATCGAACCTGAGCGCCGTGATACTTTTCCTGCTATTGCACTAGCTGTATCTTATCTTTACTCTGAAGAAAGAGTTTCAGAAGATGAAGTTGTTGTTGTACTCCCTGTTGATCCCTACGTTGAGGATGCATTTTTTGAAAAGGTTAAAGAGCTAGAAGTTGTGCTACAAAGTTCCAATGCAGACCTTGCTTTAATGGGCGTAAAGCCGACTTACCCATCATCTAAATACGGTTATATTGTTCCATGTGATAAAATGAATGCCAATGAGCATTTTATGGTGGAGGGCTTTACAGAAAAGCCGAGTGAAGAAGAGGCTGAAGAGTTGATTAACCTTCATGCACTTTGGAACTGTGGCGTTTTTGCATTCAAGTTAGGGTATTTATTGGAAATTCTAAAAGAGAAAGGTTTCTCACTAGAATTTGATTTATTAGAGAAAGACTACCAAATGCTTCCTAAAATCAGCTTTGATTATGAAGTTGTGGAAAAAGCAAATCGTATTGTGGCTCTTCCTTACGATGGCTACTGGAAAGATCTTGGTACATGGAATACGTTAACAGAAGAAATGGCAACATCTCAAATTGGAAAAGGTGTATTAACAGATGACTCAGATAATACGCATTTAGTAAACGAATTAGATATTCCGGTTACGGTGTTAGGGGTAAAAGATGTAGTTGTTGCGGCTAGTCCAGACGGAATCTTAGTTGCGGATAAAGCGTCTAGCCCTAAGATTAAAGAAATTATTGGTGATTGGAACTATCCTCCAATGTATGAAGAACGTCTGTGGGGCTGGTCACGCGTGTTAGATTATGCAAAGTATGATGAAGAAACTGAAATGGTTACAAAACGTATTCATATTTCGAAAGGAAAGAATTCGACGTATCACTATCATAACTTGCGTGATGAAGTATGGACGATTGTACGCGGAGAAGGGGAGCTTGCGCTTGACGCTTACATCCGCCGCGTAAAAGCAGGAGATATTATTCACTTGCCGGCTGGGAAAAAGCACGGAATTCATGCGTTAACTGACCTTGAATTTATTGAAGTCCAAACGGGAAAAGTCATTTCAAATGAAGATGTAATTCGCCTTGTGTATGATTGGAACGATGTAATCAAACAATTTCAATCGTCAAGACCGCAGGTGATTTTATAGAAGATAGAAGCTTAGATAAAGTAAAAGCTTCTATTTTTTTATGCAACCAATGAGGAGGTGCTTCTGGTTGAAAACAATCGCTTATTATATTTCAGACTACGGATATGGCCATGCGACTAGAAGCACGGCCATTATTCGTCAATTATTAAAGCAAAATGAACAAGTGAAGATTGTTATTTGTCATTCGTTTGCGCTTGGCTTTTTACAGCAATCTTTTAGACATGAACCCCGTGTTTCATTTCGAGAAGTAGCAACAGATGTAGGTTATGTTTTAAAAGAAAATTCACTAGAGCCAGACGCGGAAGTGTTGAATGAGCACGTGTCTTCTTATGTCTCCGAATTCCCTACGAAACTGGATAAAGAAACGCAATTTATGAAAGAAAAGAACGTTTACTTTGTAATTTCTGATATTTCTCCGTTAGGAATTGCAGGTGCTGCTGCTTTGAATATTCCTTCTTTGGGGCTATCAAATTTTACATGGTATACAGCGTATGAAGGGTTAATCGAAGACCGCCTGCTGTCATTTCTACATGCACAGTATAAGCAAATGAAGTATCATTTTTCTCTTGCTTGTAGTAATGAGCCTCATTGGGATATAGAAGAAAATCAAAGATTTGGTTTTTATTCAAGAGAGTTAGATGGTTACGAAGTTCAGCGTATTCGTAAAGAAATTGACCCTGCTGGTAAAAGCCACATTATCTATTTTGGTTTAGGTATGAAAGTGGATATTGGAACGTTATCGCAACTGCCGATTTGGCAAAGTCCACACTGCAAGTTTATTGTTTCATCGAATGTAGAAGTTAATCATCCGAATGTTTATCGTATTCCAACGGATGCAGTAGAAACGCAGCACTATGTAGCAGCTGCTGACCTTGTTTTGACAAAAGCAGGCTGGGGAACAATTAGTGAAGCGGTTTGTGCTGGTGTGCCGCTGTTGATTACAAATCGCAGCAGCATGAGAGAAGACCGTCATACGCTTGATTATTTAGTTCGTCATCAGTTATGCGATTTGATAGAGTGGAAAGAGTTAGAAAGCTTAGTAGTGACTTATTTATTGATTGAGACATGCAGACGTCAGAAAGTCAATTATTATAAAAATGAAGCAGTACATATCTCCGAAGAAATAAATAAAAAAATAAAAAGTACGTAAGGGGTTCATTCAAAACGATGAAAAAAGCACCTATTTTTTTAGCACCTCTTTTTCAAGAGCGAATTTGGGGCGGCAGCGAATTGAAAAAAAAGTACGGTTATAATATACCTTCTGCTCAAACGGGTGAGTGCTGGGCCATCTCAGCTCATCCAAATGGCCCGAGTATCGTGCGAGAAGGAGATTATATCGGCAAAACGCTAGGTGAGCTTTGGGATGAGCATCCAGAGATATTTGGGCATTTTGATAGTCGAAAATTCCCGTTATTAACTAAAATTTTAGATGCAAACGAAGATTTATCGATTCAAGTGCATCCGAACGATGAATATGCAAATGAATTTGAAAATGGCGAGCTCGGTAAGACAGAATGCTGGTATATTCTAGATTGCGAAGAAGATGCCACCATGATTTTTGGACATCGTGCACAAAGTAAAGAAGAATTTATAAACATGGTCGATGAAGGTCACTGGAATGATTTATTACAGCGTGTAAAAATCAAGCCTGGTGACTTTTTTTATGTGCCAAGCGGCACCATTCATGCGCTTTGTAAAGGAACGCTTGTACTTGAAACGCAGCAAAGCTCAGACACAACCTATCGCGTCTATGATTACGGTCGTTGTGATAATAATGGAAAACTGCGTGAGCTGCACTTGGAAAAAGCAATTGAAGTAACGACTGTTCCTCACATCACATCAAAAGTGGAGCCTGCGTTTATAAAAATGAGCGGAGGATCAATCATTACGTTCGTAGAAGAAGATTATTTTACGGTCTATAAATGGGATGTGCAGACGGAAATGGAACTGATGCAAGATGCACATTTTCTGTTAGCCAGTGTCATTGAAGGACAAGGAACGCTTTGCACGGAAGACGGAGAATACGCTTTGCAAAAAGGCGATCATTTTATTCTGCCTCATGATTTAGATTCATTTAAGATAAAAGGAACGCTTCAGATTATTTCGTCTCACCCGAATTATAAAGGAAGTCAACATCGTAAAATGGAAAGCACAGCTAGACAAATGGCTAATATTTAATGTACTTGCCACTGAGTTAAAAGAAGATACGATTAGTTCTATGACATTTTCTTTTATCAATGTATTAAAATGTCATATTGAAGACAGCGCCTGGTTCGCCATTCGTCCATCCGGAACAGAGTGAAAAGCACTTTTCTATTTTGGAGTGAATAAAGAATCATTAATTCAAAATGAAAAATATCTAAGAGAAATTGAGCAGTTGGTCGTAAAAAGAGTAAATAAATCGATAGCTTTGTCGATATAAAGACTGAAAGTGAAACTAAGAAATGTAAAGCTTTCATTTAATTTACA
>Ga0209463_1001788_pt1 | contig 12536 bp, 16 predicted proteins | sample AgamicMgSfrz_FD_187169 | JGI IMG/M metagenome (GOLD analysis project Ga0209463, IMG submission 187169) | Agave microbial communities from Guanajuato, Mexico - Mg.Sf.rz (SPAdes) (version 2) | ecosystem: Host-associated > Plants > Phyllosphere > Phylloplane/Leaf | place: Guanajuato, Mexico... | reverse complement strand
GGATGAACCACTAAATTTTATTGATATTTATTCGCGTGTGCAGATTGAAGAGCTCATTCAAAGCTTTAGTCCCACAATGATTATCGTTGAGCATGATCAAGCATTTCAACAAACAGTTGCAACGAAAGTTATCTCTATGTAAGCAAATATGAAGAATTAAAGCTTTAATTGTAGATTAGATTATTAAACAAACTATAGGGAGCGTTAGTCTAAGAAAAGATTAGCGCTTCTTCTTGGTGTCTGGAATACGTTTTATGTTAACTACAAATGTATAGGATATAAAACAGAAAAACCAACCTGTGAGTGCTAAAGGTTGGTTTTTCTGTTTTTGTAAACGGAGTATAGGAGAATTACTTATATGATACTTCACGGTGCCTTGGATAGTTTACTCACTATTGAAAAAATTCATGTAATAAAAAGCAAAGAATTAGTGTTTTCTTATACTAAACATTTTAGCAGCATGGTCTAAATGTTTTTCTGATTCCTCTAACCGTTTTTGTGTGCTTACTAAAGATTCTTTAAAAGATGAAGGTGTAACGGCTAGAACTTCAATACTCATAATTATAGTACTAAAGGCGCTTACTTTAATCATCACTATTAATTTCAGTAGATACTTTAGTACAAGACTTGGTGTATATTATTTGTTGTTTTTAACTATGTAGTGGTCTTTTATAAATTTCCGAGCAATTAAAAATCCATTGATTAATTAACAATAATGGTGAATTTGTTGAATAATCAACGAATTCTGCTCAATTAACGATTGAAAGTATCTAGTTTCTTTTTATAATTATAAACAGATGTTGATTAATTAATATTCATTGTCGAGAACCTATGATTAGAAATATGAAAAAAATGTTATTGGTAAAAAGAAAGGGATGGTCAAATGGAATATACGAAACTTGGAAATACCGGTTTGGATGTATCACGTCTTAGTCTTGGCTGTATGAGCTTTGGAATACCAGAACGCTCCTTTCATAAATGGGTACTCGATGAAGAACAAAGTCGATTGATTATTAAGAAAGCCCTTGAGTTTGGTATTAATTTTTTTGATACTGCAAATGTTTATGCAGAGGGAACAAGTGAGGAAATTCTCGGTCGGGCTTTAAAAGACTATGCTAATCGTGATGAAATCGCAATTGCAACAAAAGTTTTTTCTCGTATGCATAAAGGGCCAAATGGCGCGGGGCTTTCTCGAAAAGCTATTATGAGTGAAATTGATAAAAGTCTAAAAAGACTTGGAACAGATTATGTAGATTTGTACATCATCCATCGTTGGGATGAGAGTACCCCTATAGAAGAGACAATGGAAGCACTACATGATGTTGTAAAGTCCGGGAAAGTAAGATATATTGGTGCCTCTGTTATGTCTGCTTGGCAATTTTTAAAGGCAAACCATATTGCTGAAAAAAATGGATGGACAAAGTTTGTATCTATGCAGAATCATTACAACCTTATATACCGGGAAGATGAAAGGGAATTGCTTTCGCTTTGTAAGGAAGAAAAAATAGGGGTGACGCCATTTAGTCCTCTTGCATCGGGAAGGTTAACTCGTGATTGGTCTGAAACAACGCAGCGTTCTGAAACTGATCAAGTTCAAAAGGCTAAATACGATGCAACTGCTGATGCAGATCGTTTGGTTGTCGAAAGGGTTGCTGCAATTTCGGAACAACGTGGTGTTCCTCGTGTTCAAATCGCACTTGCTTGGCTCTTGCAGAAAGAACCAGTAACATCCCCAATTGTGGGGGCTACAAAATTGTCTCATCTTGAAGATGCAGTAGCTGCTTTATCCATTAAGTTAACAGATGAAGAAATAGCTTTTCTTGAAGAGCCTTATGTCCCCCATCCAGTATATGGTTTCAACGTTGGATTCAACTAATTACGCGGCAGAAATTAAAGGAGGTTTCTAACATTAGACTTAGAAATCTCCCTTGCTCTAACATGGAAAACAAACCAATTGGTAAAAATATTTGATATTGCATTTATTCTGCTACTAGAACAAAAACAAGTTAAATTAGAAAGTAAAAAAGGAGAATGAAAATTATGCCTGTGATAACAGTTGAAGCATCTAAATTGACTAAAGAACAAAAGAGAAAGTTAATAAAAGAACTTACTACGTCAGCTGCAAATACCATGGATCTACCAGAACAAGCATTCTTTGTTTTTATAAAGGAAAATGACAGAGACAATATAGGTGTTGCAGGTGAGCTTTTATCGGATAGATAAATTATTCTTTAAGGAGAGATTATAAATGAAAACTTTAGTTCTTGTTTTTCATCCTGAACTAACTACTTCTCGTGCTAATCAACTACTGACAGAAGAAGTGGAGAAACAAGAGAACGTCACCATTCATCGTGTTTATGAAGTATATCCTGATGAGCAGCTTGATGTTGAAGCTGAACAGAGATTACTTGAGAATCACGACCGTATTGTTCTGCAATTTCCTTTCTACTGGTATAGCACACCTCCATTGCTAAAAAAATGGGAAGATGCTGTGCTTTCTTACGGATGGGCTTTTGGAAGCAAAGGGAATAGACTGCATGGTAAAGACTTGCTTGTTGCCGTAACTACAGGAGCTACTGAAGAAAACTATTCACCAGAAGGTAATTTTAAATATACGGTTTCAGAGTTACTGCGACCTCTTCAGGCAACAAGTAACTTGATTGGTACACGATATTTGAAACCTTACGTATTATATGGAGTAAATCAACTATCTGATGAGCAGCTTGAGCAAAGCGCTAAAAATTATGTTGTCTATGCTTTGAATCCAGAGCTTGAGACACTACCTATTCGGTAGTCTGAACCCACACCGAAGATAATAGTACATTTTATGTGGTTTCCGAATGGAACGTAGTAACATAAGGGTGATTTCTCTCAAAGTAGTATAAAATTCTATTTAAACGAAAGATCAAGTATAAGCTTATTAAATAACCTGGGTCCTCTACTATAGGATCCAGGTTATTTAATTTCTTTTAGCAATGTAATAAATTATTATAAGTTTCGGTCTAAGAATATCCCCGTCTGCTCGGCTATTATATTGGTCGGAACGTGCATGCCATTCTTAAACCACCATTCTACTGTACCTACGATGGCTGAGGCAAAAAATTGAAGAACCACGTCTTTACTTAATCCTTGATTTTCACCTTCAGTTGTATCAACTTCAGGACTATACTCTTGGATAACTAAATCAAGAAAACGACTACGAAAATAATGAGCGCCTTTACTTTCTAACATGGTGGAGAAAAATAAGTGATGATGCTCAAAATATTCAAACCAAATGTAATTTCCTTCTTGAAACGTCATATCAGCAGCTGAATGACATAGTTCTTTGAGGTTGTTCATATGTTCTTCAATCATCTTATCTAATAGATCGTATTTATCGATGTAGTGAAGATAAATTGTACCTCGGTTAACATTTGCTTTGTCAGCAATGTCCTGAATAGTAATGTCATCAAATCGTTTTTGAGTCATTAACTCAGTAACTGCTTTTTTTATAGCCTCTTGGCTTTTGAGTATTCTTCTATCGACTTTAGCCACTTTAAAACCTCACTTTTTTTAAAGATATTCAACAATATCTCTTCATTTGTTGAGTAATCAACGAATCGCCTTTAATTAGCGATTGAAAGGATCTTATTTGCTTTTATAATTATAGACAGATGTTGATTAATCAATCAATATTGATTTTCAGCAGACAGGTAGATACTTTTAAAACTATAGAAAAATGAACTTCAATAGGAGGAATGTTTGTGAACCGCATTGACAGGAGTATAGAAAAATACAAGCAGCTGTTTGGCGATGGTGTTCCAGCTACACATGTTACCGATCCGGATTTTCAGGACATTCTGAGCCATTTTATTTTTGGAGAAGTTTTTTATCAAGGTGAGCTAGATGACAAGGAGCGCGAGCTAATTACATTGGTAGTTCTGGCTACTAACCAGACGTTGCCTCAACTAACAGCACATGTTAGCGCAGCGCTGAGTGTTGGTCTAACACCTGTAGAAATTAAAGAAGCTGTTTACCAGTGTGCACCATACATTGGATTTCCAAAAACGTTAAATGCCATCGATAAAGTTAACGAGGTTTTCAAAGCAAAGGGAATTGTTTTACCGATGGAAAGTCAAAAGACGGTAAATGAACAGAATCGCTCTCAAAAAGGGCTGGCTACTCAAGTAGAGATTTTCGGTGATGTTATTAAAAAAATGAAGAAAAATGCTCCATCGAATCAAGCGCATATACAGGAATACCTTTCTGCTTTTTGCTTCGGAGATTTCTACACTCGAAGTGGCCTTGATTTGAAAACAAGAGAGCTATTAACTCTTTGTATTGTAAGTGCGTTAGGTGGTGCTGAAAGTCAAGTGAAGGCACATGTACAAGGGAACTTGAATGTAGGAAATGACAAGGCACGAATGATTGATGCAATTACTCACTGTCTTCCATATATGGGATTTCCAAGGACTTTGAACGCGTTAGCTTCTATGAATGAGGTCAGTCCTGAAAACTAAAAATAAAGATTAGAGAAATTAAAAGTCTTCTTGTAAAAAACAGGAAAAAAGTGTGTAGGATAACAAGTTGCTATGCAAAATGAACAATTTAAAGGAGGAAAAAATATGTTTAACGAAACTTATAAATTATTGAATGGTGTAGAAATTCCTCTGTTAGGCCTTGGGACGTGGCTGCTTGATGATGAACAAGCAGCCACGGCAGTGCGTAATGCGGTATCCTTGGGATATCGCCATGTTGATACTGCTCAAGCTTATATGAATGAAGCTGGTATAGGAGAAGGAATCCGTTCTTGCGGTGTTGCAAGAGAAGAACTGTTCATTACAACAAAAGTCGCGGCAGAAGCAAAGACTTATGAGGAAGTTACGAAGTCCATTGATGAGTCTTTAACAAAGATGGGGCTGGATTACATTGATCTTCTCATTATCCACAGTCCACAGCCTTGGACGGAGTTTAGAGAAGAAAATCGCTATTTCGAAGAAAACAAAGAGGCATGGAAAGCAATGGAGGACGCTTATAAAGCAGGAAAGGTAAAGGCAATCGGTCTTTCTAATTTCCTTCAGGATGATATAGAGAATATTCTTTCAAGCTGTGAAATCAAGCCTATGGTCAACCAAATATTAGCACATGTGAGCAACACGCCTTTAGAATTAATTGAGTTTTGTCAGAAGAATGACATCTTGATAGAAGCATATTCGCCAATTGCACACGGTGCAGTTCTTGATAATAAAGAGGTTAAGGTAATAGCTGATAAATACGGAGTATCTGTAGCGCAGCTTTGCCTACGCTATGATATTCAGCTTGGTCTTGTAGTAATTCCTAAGACCGCAAACCCAGATCATATGAGAATCAATGCAGAGCTTGATTTTGTAATTAATGATGGGGATATGGAAATTTTGAAAAATGTCGAACCTATTCAGGATTATGGTGAGCATAGCTACTTCCCTGTATTTGGTGGGAAGTTGAAGTAAACATGTAATAGCAATAAATTAGCCAAAAGATACAACTATGAATGATATTATTGGAGGAATCAAAATGGCAAAACATGAAGAAGTAAAAAATGGCGTGATTTTCCCAGTAGGTGAAAAAAACGAAGCATATGCACAATTTTTTGTTGGACAAAGCTACCTTCAAACACTGATTGCAGATCCTAAAGTGAACGTTGGGGTTGGAAATGTGACCTTTGAACCTGGCTGCCGCAATAACTGGCATATTCATCGTAATGGGTTTCAGCTTCTATTAGTAACAGGTGGCGAAGGTTGGTACCAAGAAGAAGGAAAACCTGCACAATTCTTAAAAGCTGGAGATGTTGTTGTTACACATGATGGTGTAAAACATTGGCATGGTGCTGCAAAAGACAGCTGGTTTGAACACATTGCTATCACTGCAGGTACGCCAGAATGGTTAGAACCAGTAAGCGAAGAGGAATATAACAAAATAAAGTAATAAATTGTGTGTATCTTAGAAACAAAAAACCCTACTGGTTATTTCTAATAATCAGTAGGGTTTTAGTGTAAACTCAAGATATCATAGTTAATATCCTTAATGCTATAAAAGTTCACCAATCGATTTGTTTTCCATCTTTAAAAAAGCCTCCGGAAGGTCCTTCAGGTCCAATCGTTGCTAGCCAAATGATAGAACGGGCAGCTTGCTCTGGAGTTCTTGGAGCTGATAGTCCACCCATATCTGAGCTTACCCATCCCGGATCGACCGCGTTAATTTTAATATCATTCCCACTTTCTGCAGCTATTAATTGCGTTAAGCCATTTAGAATAAGCTTAGATAACTTATAAGCGCCTACTCCTGAAGAAGACATTTCGCTCATCGCGCCATATTCTGAGGAAACATTAATAATTCTTCCGTAGGATTGCTGTTCCATAAGAGGCATAAAGGAACGGATTACATGGTAGGCACCGAAGAAGTTTGTTGCCAGCGTTTTCTCTAGAATAGAAGGATCTATATTGACTAATTTTTGATTTTCACCCAAATATATGCCCGCATTATTAATCAATACATCTAATCGTCCATATTGTTCACTTACTGTAGCTGCAGCTTTGAGGATGCTGGCTTCATTGCTTATATCCATCACCACATACGAAACATCAAGATGAGAGGCTTTAAGTTTTTGCACGGCTTCATGTCCGGTTTCTGAATTTCGGCTCGTCAAAATGACTTTAAAACCATCCATCGCCAATTGTCTCACTAGTTCATATCCAATACCGCGATTTCCGCCGGTGACAAGTGCCACTTTATTGTGTTTTTCCATTTCAAGTCCTCCATTTTTTATTTATTAATGCTGTAAGCATTGATTAGAACGGATTTCTGCTTTTCATAGATGTAATAAAAAACAAAGGGATCCTACTAGGGATCCCGAAAGATTGTTGCGCAGGTGTCTTATTTTGAAAGTTGATTTACAGAACGTTGCATGTAACTTCTTGGTAAAATAAATACTACGCTCAATACTAGTGACAAGATTCCTACTAGTACGACGTATTGTGTACCCATTCCTGATATAAACAGTCCACCTACAGCTGTACCAATCGTTGTTCCTAAGTTAACAGATGATAAAAATAGTCCGTTTGCAAAATCAGGGGCCTCTGGAGCTGATGATGAAATCCAATATTGATTAATATTCGTTCCGATACCAGCAAATATGCCCCAAACTAAAGTCATAATAGCCATCGGCCAAGTGAACTGTCCGGTGAAGAATAAAATGATGTAAATGACTCCTAATGCGAAAGGGAATACGACTACCGTTTTGATGGCATTTTTCGTAAGTAATTTCCCTGCAATAATGTTTCCAATAATATTGGCCACACCGAATAGGATCAACATGAAACTAATTAATTTTCCAGAGATGTTTGTAACGCTTTTAAGATACTCAGCAAGATAGCTGTATACCCCAAATACTGCTGAATTCAGTAAAAGGACAGCAATAATCGAGAGCCAAGTAACAGGCTTTTTTAATACCCTGAGCTGTGCCCCGTATGAAAGTCGTTCTGTAACAGGCATAGAAGGGAAGAATGCCCATGTAGCAATAAATACTATAGCATTAATAATAGCAAAAAATGTCATAGACACCTCAAATGAAACTGTGCTTGCAAGAAAACTTGCGATCGGTACACCAAGTACCATACCTGCAGATACGCCAATAAAGACTTTTGAAACAGCTTTTGGAGCGTCTTCTTTGCTAACTGAGTTCGCAGCCATTGTAAAAGCAGCTGAAAAATAGATTGGATGAAAGATGGCTGGAATCACGCGCGCAAGTATGGCAATAGCAAAGTTAGTGGTGAATATAGAGATAATGTTACCTAAAACGAAAATACCAAGTACAAGCAACATCGCCTTCTTGCGATTGACTCCTGAAAATAATAACGGCATAGTTGGACCGGATATTGATACAGTAAGTGCAAAGAGACTCACCAGCCACCCGGCCTTTGATACACTGATATGAAAGTGATCCGCAATGTAGGGCAGTATCCCTATAACCCCCATTTCGGTATTTATAATCCCGAAAGCCCCTAAGGTTAAGACAAATATAAGTAGCTTGTTTTGTTTAGACATAAAATAAATTTCCTTCTTTCTAAAAAATATTCTGTTCTAGTTGCTTCAAAGCGAGCTGTTTAAAGACCAATTGTCATGTTTTTACTTAGTCACTTTTTCAATGGTAACTGTAAAATCACCATGAATATTTTCAACATTTTCTTTTCCTGATTCAATGTGACCTAGTATGATAAGGTCATTTGTGGCATCCTCAAAACCTTTATAAAAAATCGCTATATTTCCCCAAGGAGCGTAATAAGCAAAGTCGCCTTTTTTTGATGGATCTCCAGCTTGTACATCATCTGCTGATAGTCTTTTTTGTAAAATACTAATTTTCTCTTTACCTATATAATCTTCAAAAGTGACTGTTAAAGGTAATTGAGCTAGAAAAGCCATACTTGCTGGGGTATCGTACATCCTAATCAAGACTTCTTTATCGTTAAACGTTAATTTGATTCTTGTATCTGAAATACGACTTTCTGTTGGTTCTTCTTGTGCACGGTTTGAATTATTACTTGCACTATGACTTCTGTCGGTTTCAGGTGAATTATTGTCATTACTGCCACAAGCAGCAAGGACAAAGCTCATCACTAAGATAGGAGCCAGACATACCAGTTTTTTCATTTTGTTAGCCTCCCTCTATTCGGAAATTTTATAAATAGAATGCAGAATTGATGATAATGCTATCTCTAAATTTGTGAAATAAGTTGTCTGACTTGATAGAGTTACTTAGCTATTCCTCAAATTGAAAATCATCATTGAGTTCGCATGAAAGACAACCATCATCGATTGATTAATCAGCGTTAGTCTATTATTTCTAAATAGATACATGATGGATACAATGGTTAAACAATGAAATTTGCTCATTTAAAATGATGTCTGAAAGTCCAATCCAAAAACTCGTTTAATGTCCTTACTTTTTAAATTTCGAATTCTATTTAGACAAAAAAGTGTGAATCCCGATAATATAAGCAGGGATTCACACAGTGGGTTTTACATAAAGTACAGTACAATTGGCACGCAAACTACTCTACGGTTTTCAATACAAGCCTTATTTTTTCTTCAGATTTTCTTTGAAGAAGGATTCAAGCTTGTCAAAGGGAATTAAATTTACCCGATCGTACAGATCCACATGACCTGCGCCTGGAACAATATAGAGCTCCTTCGGTTGGCCTGCTAGCTTGTAGGCGTCTTCACTGAACTCTCTAGAATGAGCATTTTCACCCGCGATAAACAGCATTGGACGAGGAGAAATCGTCTCTATGTCTTCGAACGGGTAAAAATTCATGAATTTAACGTTGCTAGTAAGTGTTGGATGAGTCGTAAGCTTTGGCGACGAACCTTTAGGTGTGTACTCTCCTCTTGGAGTACGATAAAAATCATAAAACTCACGTTCAACGTCCGTAGAGTTTTCATTTAATTCATGTACCGTTCCACCGGTGTATTTCGTTTTACCGCCTTTAAATTCTACATAGCGTTGCTCTGCTGCCTTTTCAAGAATCTTCTTTCTCTGCTCGACAGTCTGAGAGTGTTTAAGCCCGTTACGGTTAGCAGCCCCCATGTCGTACATACTAACTGTCGCAATGGCTTTCATGCGTGGATCGAGCTTGGCTGCGCTAATAGCAAAGCTCCCACTGCCACAAATACCGAGAACACCAATTCTATCTCTATCGACAAATTTCCGGGTGCCTAGGAAATCCACTGCAGCACTGAAATCCTCTGCATAGATATCTGGTGAGACAGCGTTGCGAGGCTGGCCTTCACTTTCTCCCCAGAAGGATAAATCTAATGACAAAGTAACGAATCCTTTTTCAGCCATCTTTTGTGCATACAAATTTGCACTTTGTTCTTTCACTGCACCCATAGGATGTCCGACAATGATTGCTGGGTGCTTCGTTTTTTTATTAAGACCTTTTGGAATAAAAAGATTCCCTGCAACTTTCATATTGTATTGATTTTCAAACGAAACCTTCTTCTTTGTTACCTTCTTGCTTTTGTAAAAATTGTCTGCTCCATTGGACATGTCTGGCTTGTATGCAGCGTCGGTCTTCGATGCAGCGCTAACGTCAGTTTTTGATGCAACAATGGTCGCCGATACAAGCAAGAACAGGGCAAGCACTTTAAATACATGCGTGATCATAGATTTTTTTTTCATTTTAAGCTCCTTTCCACTTTGAATAATTAAAGGTTGAACCTCTTTGTTATTTATTCTAAAGGCTTCTTTTGAATATAAAAAATACTTATATCTTATATCATGGTATGTTTGATAAGCATTTCTGGAATGTATATACTAAAACTTGTGAAAGGAGGAGGGGGATATGGAATTTCGAGTTTTGCGCTATTTTCTTACGGTTGCAAGAGAAGGAAACATCACGAGAGCTGCTGATTTTTTGCATGTGACACAGCCAACACTGTCGAGACAATTAAAAGACCTTGAACAAGAGTTGGGCAAAAAACTATTTATTCGCAGCAGTCACAGTGTCATCCTGACAGATGAAGGAATGCTTCTGCGAAACAGGGCAGAAGAAATCGTTAATATGATGGATAAATTAGAGGCAGAGTTTAGTTCGATGGAAGAAACAATAGGTGGTGATGTCTATATAGGCGGCGGGGAAACTGAAGCAATGAAACATATTGCACGAGTAGCAAAAGATGTACAGGTACGTTATCCCAATATACGATATCACCTCTACAGTGGAAACGAAGAAGATATAACGGAACGGCTTGACAAGGGTCTGCTTGATTTCGGTATTTTAATTCAGCCAGCCGATATTTCAAAATACAATTATCTTAATATGCCTGCCAAAGATGTTTGGGGCGTTGTTATGAGAAAAGACAGCCCTCTTGCTGTCAAAGAAAGCATTCAGCCTGCGGATTTAGTAAACGTTCCAATGATTTGCTCACGACAGGCAATGAAACAGACATTTTCAAAAAATGAATTTGCGGATTGGTTTGGCGAAGATTTTCATAAATTAAACATCGTTACGACATACAATCTTGCATATAATGCCGCCATTATGGTCGAAGAAGGCATTGGGTATGCAATAACGCTTGATAAAATAGTGAATACATCTACTAATAGTAACCTTTGTTTCAGACCGTTACAGCCAAGACTAGAATCAGGCTTAAATATTGTGTGGAAAAAGCATCATGTTCTTTCAGCTGCTGCAGACATTTTTTTAAAAGAAATACAGGCGGAATTTTCAAAGTCTTTAAACTGATAGCAGCTTCGGCGTCTGTTCTGTGAACTCCCCTCGATAGTTAAATTATGTATAAATATTGGGGGAGAGTTCAGGGTCAGTAGGTTTTGGTAGAGAAAATTAACAGGAGACTCTCCTGAAGATTTTAGTTTTTGGTGTAACTGGTACACCCGGTTTAGAATTAATCAAACAGTCATTCGGTGATAGCCTTCGTTCGGAACCGAAGTCCCATGACAATACAGCATAAGCAACCCAGTGTTGTAGAAGACAATGTTTTAAATGAAAATGAAGTAGAAAAAGCAGTCCTCGCACAAGATGAAGTGCTCGTTGCATTAGATGCAACAGGAAATAGTCCCTTTGTTATTTGTTAGAGGGGCGCATTACAAATTGTCAAGATGATAAAGAAACATCAAGTAAAACGCGTCGTTGCTCTAACAGGATTTGGTACAAATCGTATAAGTGGAAAGCAGCTTGGGTTAGGGATGAGAGCGCTTATGACATATAAAGAATTTAAAATAAGCTGCAGCTGTATCAATTAGGCGATAGCCAGAAATAAGGGCATCATAGACAGCTTGTTCACATTGTTTTGCATCTTCAATTTGATAAACGCCAAAGCCTAGTATTGGCATCTCCACACCATTGTTTAACATTACTTTTTGCATATAAAACTCCTCCTTATGTTTTGTCCTCTTTTGTTAAGGTTTATAATTTCAGTACCTTCGTACTATGATTAGGCTATCACTTTCGAGTAACACGAAGTCAATAGGTTTGAATTATATTTAATTTATTTTTTTATATAGGACTTACCATATTTGCAGTAAAAGAAATGACTAGTCTACTCAAATTCATCAAATATCCGTAAAAATATCCATAAAGAAAAAGCACAAACCCATTAAGCAACAATGAGTTCGTGCTTTTCTTATTTTATAGCGAAACTATAGTGAATTAAATAGAGATAATAATTGGTAAATTGAGGTGATAACCATGCATGTAAATTCTTTTAGCTATTACTATTATAAGAGAAAATAGAGGTTGCCATATAAACTGTTCCTCTCCTTTTTTTATCATTCTTTCTCTAAACGGACCTCTAAAAAAACAGTATTATTGTTCACGTTTCTCATTAACTTTGGGGCGCTTTTTCCTGTATTTCATTTTTTGACCAAGTTCCAGGATTCATGTTATCTGGGACTACCTTATTCATAATATCACGGTAGTGATCCACTTTATTTACCATAAATTCTGCTCTTTGTTTCGCTTCTTCTAACTGAGCCAGAGTTTTGTCTCTCTGTTCTAAAA
>Ga0209463_1001786_pt1 | contig 12542 bp, 11 predicted proteins | sample AgamicMgSfrz_FD_187169 | JGI IMG/M metagenome (GOLD analysis project Ga0209463, IMG submission 187169) | Agave microbial communities from Guanajuato, Mexico - Mg.Sf.rz (SPAdes) (version 2) | ecosystem: Host-associated > Plants > Phyllosphere > Phylloplane/Leaf | place: Guanajuato, Mexico... | reverse complement strand
TTGATGTAAATCCTAGTAAAATAACGGCAATCCCTTCCCCTGCAAACTTTGGCTGAGCCTTAAACACAGTTTCAGCGACACCGTCTGCTTTTGTTACATTTTTATGGTTTGGGAAAGGCATAAATATTAAGTAAATGCCAGTTAGTAAATATAAAACGCCAAGTCCAAAGAATGTCCAGCCCCAGAAAATATGATTAGCTACTAGGATTGCCATAATAAATGGCAGCAATGTTGCACCGATTGATACCGATGCTTTCACTAATACAGAAGCAGAGCTTGCTTTTTTCGGGAATGACTCGGTTAAGGCTGGATATGTTCCAGAGTCAAGCAGCGAATTGGCAATACCAGCTGATATCGCAAAGATAAATGCTACGACATAATTAGTTGTCGTTGGGACACCAATTAAAAAGACAAGATAAAGGAAGTTAGCTGTTATAATAACTGGCTTTCTCCCTAATTTGTCGGAAAGACGCCCGACAAAAAACAAAGCAATCAATTTCCCAATTCCGATCGCTGATACGAGCAGACTTATTTGTCCAACAGTAACTGCGTATCGTTCTGAAAGATTATCCATATTGGAGGCGATGATAATATTGATCATGCCGAGCATGAAGTAATTCATATACATTCCAAATGATGACTTAATATAAGGATTTTTCATTTTTACACTCCTAAATACAAAAGCTTATTTTCTGATAAGTAATTATTTCTTTAAAATTAAATCGCTTCGCTTATTCCTTTGAGTTACTGATATAAACAAAGCAAGAATCGTGCTTATAAAGGCAATAACCAGGTCTAGCATAAATACGGAGGAAACGCCGATATACTTGATAAACAGTCCTGTAATGAAAGGGATTACAATAAAAGCGATACTGGCAGCCGCACTTACATACGAAACACTTACTCCCTTTTTATGAGGAAACAGTTCTATCATGACAGTAACGGTTAATTGAAATATCCCTGACATAAATAACCCAAGACAAAAGGAAATAATAGGAAGCAACGTCGGATTATCATTAATGATTAACAGCAATAATGCAAGGAACGCAAAAGCTGGCAGGATCACTATGGCCGTTATTGGTTTTATCGTTCTTTTTAATAAGACTGCCAGCAATAAAATCGAGATAAGCCCGCCTGTACTGTAAAAGCTAAGCAATCCAATTGATTTCAGCTTGTCTAAATGAAGAACCTCTTGTCCATATGTTGGCAGCCAAGTTTGTACGACCGTAAATAAGGAGACAGAGCTAAAGCCTAATAATATAAGGGCAGCACCTTCTCTCCAAAGCTTCGGTCCAGTCGAAGCTGCAGTCTCTGAAATGATGACGTCTTGTGATGCCTTTTCTTCCTTAAACTTTGGAAAGCTGACCTTCATTAAGAAAAACCCATTGAATAGAAACAGCAATGCTGGAACAAAAAATACTAGTCCATAAAATAGTTTTTCTACAACAAAAAAATTAATCATCATTGGAAGCAAGGATGCACCAAAGGATATAAAGGCCTTTAAAAGTACTGTTGCTGTTCCAGAAGCTTCATCAAATGCTTCATTAAGTGCAGGGTATGTCCCTGAATCGAGTAAGGAATTACAGATACCTGCAATAAATGCCAATCCCATTGCAATTTGGTAATGTGATGTCAGCGGAATTCCGATTAAGAAAACCATATACAGTATGGTTGCTGCCACAACTAATGGTTTTCTGCCGTAACGATCAGAAAATCGTCCTGCAATATTAATTGATAGTAAGTGCCCTACCCCTACGACAGAAATCAATAAGCTAATATCGGTTTTTTCTACATTCAGTTGCTCAGATAAAAAACTCATATTTGAAGCTAAGATAATATTAATCATTCCTAGCAAGAAATAACTCATATATAAACCTAGCGCCATGTTTAAATATTTATGTTTCATGGAATGCTCCTAATTTTCAAGGCTTAAACGCTAACACCATTACTATTTGTTTTCAACTTGTTTTTATGCACAAACCAAGGTTTTACAAGCTGACTTATTTTTAGATTTTTATCCAATTTAGTACATCGTTCTACTAAAAAATCATAGGATATACAACCTTCTCATAATAATATAACTAATCAACACCTTTCCTTTAGTATATCGTTCTACTAAATTCTAAAAAAATATATCTCCCCATCTATTAAGTTAAACTTTTTAGTACATCGTTCTACTAAAAATATTTAATTATAGATAATGAAGAATCTATCCAAAATAAATTAGTTATTTTTAGTAACCTCGGTTACTTTACGTACCTATAATAATCCTAAATTTACTTAGAGTCAAGAATTAAATTTCATATTAACAAGATGATAAACTGACAAAATGGGGAAAACATGCATTAGACGGGGAGATAGAAGATAACAAAGCATAAAAAAAATCTTTATATGAAGATTTTCGCTTTATTATCTCCAGCTTTAAATTATGTTGAGGTTTCTCTTATTACTAGCTCTGGATTTAAGATGATTCTTTGTTGGATGGAGTCATCTTGGTCCAATTTATTATACAAAATCGTCGCTGCCTTAATACCTATCGTTCTTGGGAAAGACGAGACCGTTGTTAATGGCGGATGATATATTTCTGCTTCAGGAATATTGTCAAAGCCTACAATATCTATGTCTTGTCCAGGTATTATTCCCTGCATGCTTAAACCTTGCAGAACACCAAATGCCACAAGATCACTGAAACAAAAAATAGCTGTTGGAGGATTGGGGTTTTTAAGCACCTCCAAAACTGTTTGAACACCACCTTCACTTGTTGGCAAGCCATCAATAACAAGTGATTTATCCACCGATACTTCAGCATTATCATGGGCTTCTTGAAATCCCTTCATACGGTCCTTCCATGTAGAGGACATCTTTATGCCGCCAAGAAAGGCAATTCTTGTATGTCCTTTTTTTAACAAATGACTTACAGCAAGGTAAGTACCTTTTATGTAATCAATTCCTACATAATCACAATTCACATGCTCCACTTCTCTGTTTGCGAGCACGACAGGCAGTTCAAGGTGATTCAATTGACTTATTGTACTTTTATTGGTTTTTGAAGCAGCATTTATAATCAATCCGTCAACTCTATGCTCGACCATCGTTGAAATTAATCGCTCTTGTTTCGAGACAGAATCGAAAGTTGTTCCCAATAATACGGTATAATCCATTTTCTCAAGTGTTTGTTGAACACCTATTAAAAACTCCGAGATAAATTTATTGGAGATATCCGTCACAATGACTCCAATAATTTTTGAGCTTTGTGACCTTAATTTAGCCGCAACTCGGTCGTATACATATCCCAGCTCTTCAATGGAATTTAATACCTTTTTCTTCGTTGCATCTGAAATCCGGGGATGATTGCGAATAACTAAAGAAGCCGTCGAAGTCGAAACACCGGCATGCTTAGCAACATCTTGAAGCGTAATCCTCCGTTTTTTTTGTTTCAAAAAAATCACCATCTTATTCTTTTTAAGTTATCTACTATTATAATCGATTATCCAACATTTGCGTCATTTGTTGTATCAATTTGACTATTTTAAACTTCAATCAGCATTTTTACATCATTTTCCACCTCGACAAAAAAACAAGCCGAAATCTAATTCCGGCTTGTCTCCTTATATTTCCTCATTTTTCAATCTGTTGATTAGCTCTTCCATCCAACGTATTGTATGGTCAGTTCTTGTTGAATAATACCCGCTTATAAAATTAATCAGCTTTTCTTTATCTGGGTAAAACTCCACTTTATCAAATGTCTTCACTTGCTCCCACCGTGCAGTAAAGCTTTCCAGCTTTTTTTCGAGTATATCTATGATTTTGTTGCGGTCAACATAATCCAAGTTAGATAAACCTACGAGCATATCTGTGATAGCATCAGCATTCTCAAACAGCTTATATATTTTCTTCGGCAATTCTTGCCTGCCTTTTTCAGTAATGCCAAATACTTGTTTATCTGGTCTGTGTTCTTCTTTTATTATTTCAACAATTTCGATCAAACCTTGCTTTACTAGTGAATCAAAGTGATAGTAAAGCTTGCTTTCTGTTAAACCAACAAGCTGATCAAGTGGAATTGGCTCTGAAAGCTGTTTTTTAATTTTATAAGGATAATTATTTTCCTCCATCAGCCTGCTTAAGATGAAGATTTGAATTTGAGTGGACATAACGATTGTACTCCTTCACAGAGAATTATCCTTATTCTAGCAAAATTAAGCAGTAATTTCAGCACCATTCTTAACATTTACCTCTGCTTCTTGGTCTTCCACTGGCACATGCTTGTGAACAAATGTAACGATGACGATATTAATCAACATCGCAGCAGCACCAATTGCGACCATTGACCAAATATATGGACTTGGGCTGATGCCTCCATACATGTTTGCAAAGTAAGCTTGAACAGAGTAATACATTGGTGAAATATGACTCATCCATTCATATGGCAAGTACATCATATCTCTTGGAATTGTTGCACCATTCGCTAATGTTTGGAATAAAAGAATTGGCAGGTTCAATATCATGCCGCCTTCTCCCACTAAGAAAAGCAAAATTGCTGTAAAGTTAAAGCAAACTAGGTAGTTCAGAATTTGCTGGCCAAGAATTCCAAAGAATAATTCACCGCTTGGCTGGTTCACTAAATAAGTAATACCTAAAGCAATCAAAGATGATGTTACGGCAATCAATAATGCTGTTGATTGTACATAAAGAAATAGTTTTGTTTTGCTTGCTTTACCGCGGCTAGCTTTAAATGCAGCTACTAGTTGCATTGCACCAATCATCGCACCAACATAACCTGCCATTGTTAAAAACATCGGCAGCATATTATTATTCATGCCATCTGGAATTTCATTAATGGATACGACATTTCCTGTGTAGGCTGTCTCAATTTTTTTCGCTAATTCTGCAGCTTGATCTTCGGGCACATTAAAGTTCATTAACACACCTTGTGCTGTTTGCTGGGAGAACTGTGTGCTCAGTTGATTGTTTATTTGTGTGACAACTGAATTCATTGTTGAGGAAACAGTAGTTGCCCCTGCTTCATTAATGGTGAAATCAATACTTGATGAAACCTCTCCTTTTTGCATATCTGCAGAGAATGTTTCTGGAATATGAACAACTAACGCTAAATCGTTTTTATCTAAATCTTTTAACGCTTGGCTGTTGGACAGGTCTGTTTCGATATTTTTAAAAGGCAAGTTCTCCTCTAACTGACTCGCAATCTGTGCACCATATTCCCCTTTATCATCGTTGACAATGGCAATTGGCAATTTATCTACATTTCCTGGAATTGCAGAGTAACCTGGCAAGAAGATGCCGAGCATAGCAATCGCATAAAAAATCCCCATAAAGATGGCAGCAATTGCACCTCTTGTTTTTAAGAACTGTTTAAACTTCATGTTTTTTACATCCCCTTAATAAAATTAAAGTACTCAAATTAAAGTACTTTTTATAAAGTATTTCACTATTTTATTTTATAATTCATGTTCTGTCAACTAATAAATTCTCTTCAGTCCATCAATAAAAAGAGGCTAAAAGTTTCTTTTAGCCTCTGGAATAGTTCAAATATGAAGTTTACGTTTAGGTATGTTTTTTTCTATTATATGATAGTTAATCCGCAGAAAAGGAAGGCCAAATAGCTTCATTTTATGTATAGCGGTAAGTTCTCCAGCTTGTTTTTCCTCAATCAAAAAATCTTCAGATAATGGCAGCTTAAATAGCAGTTTCCCTGTTGCCAGGTATATACCCTGATCCCCATCTCCTCGACTAGACAGCACAAGAGATTTATTTCTCATTTCAAGATGCAGGATTCCGATCATTGTAGAAAAAGGAAGCGGTAAGGCGATATTCATATATGTCGTGCCATTATTTTCATGACTAGAATAAATGGCCGTGAAAACGGTACTTCCATTCACGTCTCGCACCCAAGCTCGAGGGCTTTTTCGGCCATCAAGCACTGGATTGACCCCAAGAATTTGCCCGTGCATTTCCACCCGTTTCTTTGAAGCTGGCAGATTCAATTGATTAAGCCAAATACTGACGGGTTTATATATAATAAGCAGTGGTTTAAACCAAGCTGCCCAATATGTTGTTGCAAATAAACGATATTTATTCGTTTGCTCATAGAAATTTATGATTGTTTTAGGTAATTCATTAATGTCAACAAATTCACTAAGATCATCAACTAGCCCTGATTTATAGCTATTATCTGTAGTTAATCTCCCTCTTATCCTACTGACGGGAAAGCTCCAGACAGCCTGCTTCGATTCAGGCAGATAAAGTGTCCATCCAAGTACACCTATTAGCCCGAAGAGAATACAGTTACCTAACCCATGAAATAACAGCATAAAGTCTAATGTTACATACCATTTTCCGTAGGCACGTCCAATTGAATAGACGAGAGAGAACAGGATTGTGATACCAAGGGCACTAAATGATAAACGAATAAACAGCCCTTGCAGGAAATAGGCAAATTTTGTCTTAAGTGCAAGATATATTAAGCTATAAATCGCAAAGATATAAAAAATAACTGCAATAAATTCGAGAAGTGGCCAAAATGTTATGCCTATCGCAACAAGCATTGGTGCAGCTAAAATGATTGGCACAATGATATTGTAAAGAGCTGACTTATGAATACGACCAAAGAAACCAATTGATATTGGCAATAAGAAGGCAGAATAATGAAAGTGTATCGCTGTCAGCCAATTAAGCATTGGACTGAAACCTGTATTTATCCCATTAATATGAATAAAAAACCAAATTCCTCCCATAAATAAATACATCATACCGATATCAATTGATATCTCCGCCCAGTTGACAAAGCCACGCCTAAAAAATCGGCCAAGGCCCCATAATGCCACATACAGTGTAAACAATAGATAAATTATAGATAATAATATTTGTCCTGTATGAATAGTGATAACATGCAATAAAAATACAGACACTTGACCTGCGCCAATAATAAACACCTGTTTCTTGTTTATTTCCATTACTAAATGGAGTGTCATTGGAACAAGAATCAGTTGTGCAGCCGTTAATAACATGAAATGAAGCTCTGTTGTATAAAACCAGCTTGCCAGAAATAATACCAGTCCACATATCATCGTAAAGTTATCTATTCTCTTGCTTGAACCTGCCTTCATAAGCCATCAACCTTCCTAACATCGGGTTTCTGATATCCACGTGAATAGTGTATAGTCCATTTACGTCATCATAGCCCTCCTTAACCGTTACTTTACCTTCTAATAAACGCGGGATAGGAACCTCCCATTTTCCAAGGAGGATGCGCTGTGCTCCAGATTGGATATGCAATTCTCCACTCGATGCAACCAGAAAGGTTAAATCAGAATAAAACAAATTCGGTTCTCCTAAATAATCTTTGACAATCCTGCGTTCTGGATCGATTGTCATAAAAGCATTAAAATGTCTTGTAACTTTGTGAAAATGGAAACTGCGTTCCCAATATATTTCTTGTTCACCATTCGCAAGCTGCTTAGATGTATTTCTTATTGTAAAAGGAATATTGCTGCCTTCTTCAGGAAACAGAAACTTCCAGTGAACAGCTAATTTCAAAAAGGGCTTTAACCATCTTTTTCCGTTGTTAATATGAAGCATTATTCCCTTTCCGTGAAATGGCCGATCCATTGTGATTGAATAGCGTTCCTGCAGCTTTGGATGAAGCTTATTGAAGTCATCACCAAGTATTTCTTTATATATCATCATCTCACCTGATCCTTTTCTTTCTTATAGAGTTAGTCGCAGTTGGGACATCTTTTGCAAGTACAAATCCTACTACAGAAAGAATCCACAGACTCATATTAAATGGGACAGGACTAAAAGGATGTGTCCAAATGGACGGCTCTGCAATCACTGCTGACAATGTTAATACAGGAAAAACAATTAACTGCAATATATATAGCTGCCTCTTGTTACGGTATAAAAGCCAAACGACGCCAAATACAATTTCAGCAATGCCAATAATGGCTACTGCTGCCTCAGCTTTAGTCCCAGTTAAAGATGTTAAGCTCGATAGCATGGATATTTCTAAAGGATGATGTGCCAGTATTTTAGGGACAAACCCTTGATATACCCAAACAAAGCAAAACAGCAAAGAAATAAGTATATTACAGCAAAAGCGTAAATACTGCCATCCTGGCAATTCACCTTTCTCAAGCCATCTTTTTAATACATCAAAGCTTAATGCTGTTCCCCAGCCGATGAGCGGACGAAAGAAAATATCAATAAACTGACCAAACACCCCTTTATTATGTAAATCATAGTCATATTGCGTGAGAAATATTGTTCCTTCTTCAGCCGGGATATATTGCCAATAACCCCTTCCTTCCTTAATTGGTGAAATTACTTGCTCTGTCCCAAAATGAAGTGAAGAGGTTTTGGTCCCATCCTGCTTATTATGTGTACCAACACTTTTTCCCCAGCCTGTTACCTTTAAGCCAAAGCAAAGTTTTCTTTCATATCGAAAGGACTGTGGCTCTGCTTCTGTCTTTTTCGGTAAGTAGGAAATAGAAGAAAATCTTATATCCCATTGCTCATGCAGCTCTGGTGTTTGCGTCCTTTCCCACACCTCTTCTATATTTGCTTTAATGAGGGTTTCTACATAAATTGGCTTGTTTTTCATTAATCGACCTCTATATCTTGTGATTGTTTTCACAAGTAGTAAAATAACACTTCTTCAACAAACTTATTCATACTAGCATTATATCCGCTTTCCATCTGATATCTAGTAAAACTTGCTTTTTTTTCTTTTTTCAGTTAAAAAAAGCTGTCCTCCTGACAGCTGAAAACGGCATAAATTAGAGATAAGAGTAGCTCCTCTTCATATCTGTTACCAAATAAGGATTGTCTTGCTTCATTTTTCCCACAAGCTCATTCGCTTTTGTATGATCTTCTTTTATTAACTCCAATTCCCTTTCCGTAATTCCTACTAACTGAAGAAAATCGACCCTGCCGTGAACTGTGTCAACACCAGCCGCTTCCGTATCATTAACAACCAATAATGCCGTGATTTGCGATTCTGCCCCGATATGTATGGAAGTGCCATTTCCTGCAATATATTGGAGTGGTTCTAAAAATCGCTTTTGTGTAAAGGTATAGCTAGCCAAATTAGACAACATGTCAAGCGCCCACATACAGTCATCATAAGATTCTTCCTTTAATTTAATGGTCATCTCATAGCCCCATTTGCTCCACTCGCCACCAAAGGCTTCTTCTTCAGAGTAAAGCTCAGTCATTCCATATGTCAGAATATGCTTATACCCATTTGCTGACTGATAAATACTATAGCCATCTAAATATTGGTCGCCTCCGAATATCGCTCTTGCATGGAGGTCTGTTGCGAAATGAGCCGGCTCTTGCTCTGCATAAAGTCCCGCAAAAACATCATCAATGGCATCCCAGCCTGGTGCCCAATCCTCTTGTTCTGCTGCCTGCTTTTTATACTCCTGTTTATTCACATTCGTTTCCTCCAAACAATCTATTATTCTATGCTTTCCTAATTGCTACTTACTTTATCCACGTTATCTATGGATTCCCAACCTGTTAACATGAAAAATTCACACCATCGAAATATACATTAACTCAGCTTATTTACCGATACAGAATATCCAAGTATCTACCTATTCACATTTTGTCTATACTGTATGTATCATTTTATCATTACCAACCAAATTATGGATAAGAAAATAATTATAAAAAATTTATTTTTTCATATTTTCACAGATTTTATTATTTTTCAAGTTCGTTTTGTTGGTGAATATCCTGCAAATCCTTTGGGAAAGCTGACAATATCACTTGTCTACAGCACTTTCAATAAGTTATGCTTTACTTAAGACAAGCTTTATTCATGCTTGCACTTATTGACTTTAATCAGTCATTTTTTATAAAGTGCGTCATACTATATAAAAAGCAAAGCACATTCGTTGGCGCGAATGTGCGTTAAAGAAATAATCTACTATTTGCTTTTTTTATTTTGTTTATTTCGGTATTCGTCTAACCATCGAAATAAGCGTTCCTTATCTGCGGCTTCGGCTTTTTTCTTCCGTTCTGCATTGGCGTGCAGAAGATAAAGGATAAGCCCAACAACAGCCCAGATTGCAACCCACTTATAAGCCCAGTCGTCCATCAAGAATTGAACCATCTCCAAAATTGGCGTTTTGGAGAATGATACAGTCCCACTGGCAAAACCGTCGCGGATCCGTTTGAAATTTTCGAACAAGGCGGTTAATACAAAACCACCATAGAGAAAATTTGAAATGAACAGAAGTACTTTCTTCATTTTTACTCTCACCTCCGTGATAACGAAGAATGTCCTTATAATCTTCCGATAGACGACTCGGGCAAAGCTTGTTTTTTTTCGGCAGCACATCCCCCCTTTCAATACCACAAAAAGGAAAAAATAAATAATAACCTTATCAGAATTAAATATATTAAGTAATTGGCGAAAATATTCCTATTCTATTTAAACATTATTAGGCTTTTTAGGAGTGCTGCAAATATTATTGGGATTTGTTATTTGGAGGGGTTATTAGCTTTGGTTATAGTATTGCCAGCACTATTCCCTGCCTATTCACTACTGCTTGTCCCTATTATAAATTGAGGCTTTCTTCGCGCCTCTTCCTACCTACATCTATTCTCCTGCATTATTGTGTTTACTGCTTTCCATACATAAACGAATAAATTCCTTAACTACTGGTGGAAGATTTTCGCCCTTCCTTGTACAAATGGCAATAATATTCTTCACTGGCGCTATATCAACAAAAACCCTTGCAAGCTGTCCTGTTTTCACATACTCCTTAACAACTAACGAGGACACGAAGTTGACGCCATAACCTGTCATAACAGAACGGACGGCCTCATTTAAACCGGTAAACTGCAAAGCAATCTTTGGTGGTTTCACCTGATGTGTGTGACATAAGGAGAGCAGCCTTTCTCTTGTGGAACTGCCTGCTTCTCTCATGATAAAAGGCTCTTTCATAACATCCTCAAGTGATACGGTACTGTTCGCAAGCCTATGCTGAGGGGAAACGACAAACCATATCTCATCCTGAAAAAGCTGTCTCCACTCTATTTCCTCCATCTGCTCTTCCAGTCCGCCTGCATACATGGCCATATCGGCTTTATAATGAATCAATTCACGAAAGGCATCCGTTGAATTTCTCGTTGTAATGCTTATCTCAACATCCTCATTGGCTGCTTTAAAGGCAGCTGCCCATTGCGGGATAAGAAAGTTCGCAGGAAGATAGGTAGCAGTAATATGAAGCCGCCCCTTTTTCGCTGTTTTATAATCTTGTACAAACTGTTCTAGTTGTGCTTCATGAGCAAAAAACAGCTCCGCTTTTTGCGCCAATGCTTCTCCAAACGGTGTTAAAGTAAACCTTTTGCCATTCTTTTTAAACAAGGCGATTCCCAGCTCTTTTTCAAATTGCTTTATTTGGCTCGATACAGCAGGCTGACTTATCAGCAGAATTTCCGCAGCTTTAGTAAAGCTCCCCAAACTTGCTACATGATGAAACAATCGAAGTCCATGAAGGTTCATTCAACTCCTCCTTATAACTTTAATTTATATAAATATAAAAAACATGTATTTTATTTATATAAAATTATAACTTACAATGAATATATAATCCAAAAGGAGTTGGTTATCATGAAAAACGATAAAACTTGGAATTCAGTTGACCACTATTTTACGGCACAGCTTCAGCCAGAAAGCAAAGATTTGCAATATGTAAGAGACAATAATCAAAAGAATGGCTTACCCGATATTGATGTTACTCCAACACAAGGAAAATTCCTCGCAATGCTTGCACAGCTAAAAGGCGCAAAAAACATATTAGAGATAGGCACACTTGGCGGCTACAGCACCATATGGCTCGCTCGCACCCTCCCCGAGGACGGAAAAATAGTCACATTAGAGGTAGACCCCATTCATGCAAAAACAGCTCAAGCAAATATAAACTCAGCTAAACTAGGGGATAAAGTTACAATAATAGAAGGACCTGCATTAACCACCTTGCCTACATTACAGGAACAAGGATTCTCCAATTTTGACTTTATCTTCATTGATGCAGATAAGCCAAATAATCCCCATTATATTAAATGGGCACTTCAATTGGCCGCAAAAGGTGCGGTGATTGTTTCTGATAATGTTGTCCGGGATGGCGAAGTCATAAATAAGAACACCTGTGATGAAAAAGTGCTCGGAATCAGGAAATTCATTGACATCCTTACAAAAGATGAACGGGCCGATTCAGTCGGTATCCAAACAGTTGGCGAAAAGGGATATGACGGATTTGTGCTAACAATTGTTCAATAAAAAAAGAAAGGGAGGAGCAAAAACTTGCTCTTCCCTTTCTCTCATGATTGAATTGTTTCCTCTTTAGAGCGAGGCTTTCGTTCTTCCTTATATCCTCCCTTTGGATGGTCGCCATTGGAGAAAATAATAAATAGAACCGAAAGGAAAACAAACAGGTTTTTCAATGTAAAAACTTCTTTCTAGATTTATAGATTAATAACGTGTAAACATATTTAATTATATATTGTAT
>Ga0209463_1001785_pt1 | contig 12543 bp, 9 predicted proteins | sample AgamicMgSfrz_FD_187169 | JGI IMG/M metagenome (GOLD analysis project Ga0209463, IMG submission 187169) | Agave microbial communities from Guanajuato, Mexico - Mg.Sf.rz (SPAdes) (version 2) | ecosystem: Host-associated > Plants > Phyllosphere > Phylloplane/Leaf | place: Guanajuato, Mexico... | reverse complement strand
TATGGGCTATGAGGTCAACGCCGCGCTGGGCGCGAAGCTGGCGCAGCCGCACCGCGAGGTCTATGCGCTGCTGGGCGACGGCTCTTTTATGATGCTGCACTCCGAGCTGGTCACCTCGATTCAGGAAGGCTGCAAAATCAACGTGGTACTGCTCGACAACATGACCAACGGCTGCATCAACAATTTGCAGATGGAGCACGGCATGGACAGCTTCAGCACCGAATTCCGCTTCCGTGACCCTGAGTCAAATACCCTGACCGGCGGCTTCGTGCCGGTGGACTTCGCCATGCTGGCGCAGGCTTACGGCTGCAAAACCTACCGCGTCACCACCTATGCGCAACTGCGCGAGGCGCTGGAGGATGCGCGTAAACAGACCGTCTCCACGCTGATCGACATTAAAGTGCTGCCGAAAACCATGGTGCACAAATACTTCAGCTGGTGGCGGGTAGGCGGCGCGCAGGTCGCTGAGAGCAGCCGTATCCGGCAGGTGGCCGATATGCTGAACGAAAACATTAACAAGGCACGCGACTACTGAGTCGCCGGGCAGCCGTGGCTGCCCGGATCTACCGCGTCACGCCTTTTACCCCCTTAAGCGCAATTAAGCCGTATGCGATGAAGAAAACGTATGCGGGCGGGCAGCCCGTTGATCTGAATCCAGAGGAGTTTCCACTATGTCATTGAATATTGGCGTTATCGGTACCGGCGCGATTGGTCAGGAACATATCCGCCGCTGCACGAAAGTGCTTCAGGGTGGGCGTGTTGTGGCCGTAAACGACATCAATGCTGACCATGCGGCGAAGGTGGTGATCAACCAGCGCCTGGATGCCAAAGTCTATGAAAACGGGCATGACCTGATTAATGCACCGGAAGTCGACGCGATTCTGGTCACCTCCTGGGGGCCGAGCCACGAAGAGTTTGTGCTTTCTGCCATTCAGGCGGGTAAGCCGGTGTTCTGCGAGAAGCCGCTGGCGGTGACGGCGGAAGGCTGCAAGCGCATCGTGGAGGCGGAGGCGCGCCACGGTAAGCGGCTGGTGCAGGTCGGTTTTATGCGCCCGTATGACAGCGGCTACCGCGCGCTGAAAGCGGTGCTCAGCAGCGGCCAGATCGGCGAACCGCTGATGCTGCACTGCGCGCACCGCAACCCGGAAGTGGGTGACAGCTACACCACCGACATGGCGATCACCGACACGCTGATCCATGAAATCGACGTGCTGCGCTGGCTGCTGGACGATGACTACGTGTCGGTGCAGGTGGTGTTCCCACGCAAAACCTCCAACGCCTACAGCCACCTGAAAGATCCGCAAATCGTGCTGTTTGAAACGGCGAAAGGCACGCGGATTGACGTTGAGATCTTCGTGAACTGCCGTTACGGCTATGACATCCAGTGCGAGGTGGTCGGGGAAACCGGCATCGCGCGCCTGCCGGAGCCCTCTTCGGTGCAACTGCGCAGCGAGGCGAAACTCTCCACCTCGATTCTTACCGACTGGAAACAGCGCTTCATTGACGCCTATGACGTCGAGTTGCAGGGCTTTATCAACGACGTGCTGGCCGGGCAGCTCACCGGGCCGTCCGCCTGGGATGGTTATGCCGCTGCCGTCGCGGCCGATGCCTGCGTGGCCGCCCAGCTGAGCGGCGAGATCGTGCCGGTGACCCTGCCGCCGCGCCCGGCCTTCTACGACCAGCCGGCAGGCTGATCGCTTTTTGCCGGGCTGCGCTCTGCGGCCCGGCTGCTGTCACACTGACTTAGGGAGACACCATGAAAATCGCGTTTGATGTCGACGTTATCAAGGACATGGGCATTACCAGGATGGTTCATCAGGTGGCGGAGTGGGGCTACAAATACATTGAGCAGTCGCCGCACCCGCAGATCAACCCATTCTACAAGCACCCGAAAGCCAGCCGCGAAGTGATGACGGAGTACCGCAATGCGCTGAAGGCGACCGGCGTCGAGATCTCATCGTTTATCGTGGTGTATCGCTGGTCCGGCCCCGGTGAAGATCGCCGTGTGGCGGCGGTGAAGAACTGGAAACGCATGATTGAGATTGCGGTGGAGATGGGCGTGCAGGTGATCAATACCGAGCTGGCCGGCAACCCAAACGAGCCGGAGATCTGCGAGGAGCTGTGGTACAAATCCATGGAAGAGCTGCTGCCGATCATTGAACGTGAAGGCATCCGCATGGAGATCCAGTCCCACCCGTGGGATTTCTGCGAGCTGAACAACGAAACCTGCGATCTGGTGAAGTCCCTGCGCAGCGACCATGTGAAATACCTCTACAGTGTGCCGCACACCTTCTTCTATGACAAAGGCGTAGGCGACGTGGCGAACATGCTGCGCTATGCCGGTGACGATCTCTCCCATGTGCTGATCGCGGACACCCATAACCACACCAAACATTGCCGTTACATCGTCAACCCGCCGGGGGTGGATGCGGCGGTGCACCAGCACGTCGGCATCGGCGAGGGAGAAGTGGACTTCGACACGCTGTTCAAAACCCTGCGCGAGATGGATTTCGCCAATAAAACCTTTAAGGTCGGCGGCGAGCCGATTATTGCCGCGTCGCTGTTTGGTTACCCGGAAAAGATGAAGTATCAGGCTGTCGAGACCCGCGAGCGTATCGAGCGGGAACTGTTGGTCAAATAACGTTTTCCTGCCTGCGGGCGGGCGAGGCTTACCCATGAACAAAGAGAACATCAAACTGGCGATCGCGCCGATTGGCTGGACCAACGACGACATGCCGGATCTGGGCAGTGAAAATACCTTCCAGCAGTGCGTCAGTGAAATGGCGCTGGCCGGGTTCACCGGCAGCGAGGTGGGCAGCAAGTACCCGCGTGATACCGCGCTGCTGAAACGGATGCTGGACGCGCGCGGCATCCGCATCTGCAACGCCTGGTTCAGCACCTTTTTCGCCGATGGCCTGAAAGAGAAGACCATCGACGAGTTCGTCAACCACATGAATTTCCTGCATGAGATGGGCGCGAAGGTGATTGGCTGCTCTGAGCAGAGCAAGAGCATCCAGTGCACCACCAAAGCGGTGTTTGATGAGAAGCCGCACTTTACCGATGAAGAGTGGCAGCGGGTGGCGGACGGGTATAACGAACTGGCGAAGATCGCGGCGGAGAAGGGGATGCAGGTCTGCCTGCATCACCATATGGGCACCGCCATCCAGACCCCGGCCGAGATTGACCGCTTTATGGCGCTGGTGAATGACGACGTTTACCTGCTGTTTGATACCGGCCACCTCTACTACTCCGAAGGTTCCCAGCAGGTGATGATGGCGGTGCTGGAGAAACACCTGCCGCGCATCAACCACATCCACCTGAAAGATGTGCGCGATGAAAAAGTCACTGACGTGCGGGCGAACCGCCGCAGCTTCCTGGATGGCGTGCGCATGGGCACCTTTACGGTGCCGGGCGACGGGGTGATCGATTTTCGCCCGGTGTTCGCGCTGCTTGACCAGCGCGGCTACAAAGGCTGGATGGTGGTCGAAGCAGAACAAGACCCGGCGCTGGCCAACCCGTTCGAATACGCGGTGAAAGCGCGCAACTATATCCGGGAATTCGCCGGGTTGTAGTAACGAGTTGTCAGTCAGCACAGCCGCCGGGCAGAATAGTGCCCGGCGGCTGTGGGTATGCGTTAATTCAGAGAGGTGGGAAGGGGAGCGAACTTATTTTAATCCTGCTTTTATCTGAAAAATTGAGTGCATTTTAATGGTGTCAGAGGTTTCACTGTATAAGGCAGCCTTCTTATCCAGATTTTTTGTTATGCCATATCTCTTCGCGTCAAGCCTGTCATTAACCGGATAGCAGCGGTTTTTCATTATTCCTGATAAAGGATCGATATCGCCCTTTTTTTGCGCCTTGGCCATAAGCCCGTAATACCCGGCCCGAAGGATTTCTTCCCCGCCCATGGCTGACTCAATACAGTGTTCATTCAGCGTCATCATTCTCTGTTGCGCAGCAAGAGAGATGTCATCTTCATGGCGGGCGGCCGTGAGGGATGTTTTTGGCGCACGCTGTTTGGCGAACAAGGGGATATGCAGTTTGCGCAAAAAAATACGCAGTGCATGGGCCACCCCGGTCACGCGCTTTTTCCCTACGCTGATATCAGCATTGCGTGCCCCCTCCTGCTGACCCGCGAGGGGGGCGAGAGGCAGCACCTGCCTGGGTGGCAGCACGATTTTATACCGGTGCGCATCCCCGGACGCCGGGCGTTTTTTAACGCGGCTGACGACCCCTTGCACCACCCGCACCGGCTGCAATACTCCTGTGGCCTCTTTCCGTTGCAGAAGCAGCGTGGCGTTCTGCATCAGGAAGGCGGCCGGGTCGAGGGCGTTATCGGTACTGGTAAATTCAAGGGTGTAACAGTGGGGGCGGCCCAGCGCCTCCTCAGCGGTCAGGCCCCGGAGAGTAAGCGGTGATGTGCAGCCGCGGATGCTGAGTGAAGGGTGACGGTTTTCGAAGAAAATAGCGGGGATTAAGGTTTCCATAGCGCTCCCTGCGCATACCGGGGGAATACTCTCCGGCAGATTAGCGTTGTAAAACGTGGAGAAAAAATCAACGCTCAAGAACATAGCATAGAAAAATAATCTTATAAAATGCAGAGATATTATGGGTTATTAGAAAAGTATTAATTGCAGTGATGAATAAGAGGGGGAGAATAGTATTAGGAAAGCATTTACCAGGCTATTTATATTATTCAAAATAAAATGATTCACACGTCTTAATAACAGGCAGCACCCGGCTGCCTGTGTAATCGTCAATCACCTGCCGCCTTTCAGCCTGCCCATATGGTAGGCGTCCACCAGCTCGCCGTCACGCATGGCAAATTGCGGGCTGGTGCCTTCTACCTCAAACCCAAACTTGCGGTAAAGCGCCAGCGCGGCGTGATTATCGGTGTAGACCGTCAGCTCCATGCGCCGGACGCCGAGCCAGTTATCGCAAAGATCCACCGCTGCGCCCAACAGCTTGCTGCCGACGCCATGCCCCTGATACTCCACCGACACGCCCATCCCAAACGTCGCCACATGGCGGCGGCGCGGCGTCAGGTTATGGCTTAGCATCAACTGCCCGGCGAGGGTGCCGTCCAGCAGCGCCACCAGATTATAAGTATCCGGCGCGGGATGGTTCAGGCGCTCTTCCCAGCGGGCAACCGGTGCATAGGGAAGCTGCAACGTATCACGATACAGCGACGGCTCGCTGTAAAGGCGGTGCAGGGCGGCGGCATCGTCCGGGATGGCATGACGGACAGTGATCTCCATAACAGGCTCCTTGTTGAGGACGTGATAATAACCTATTAAATTATCTGCTTTATTTTTTGGTGCAAGTCAAAAATCAGGCAAAAAAACACTTTACAGATACGAATGATAATGATTATTATTGTCATGCGTTCCGGGGAGACCGCACTGACATGCTGAGGTTTCCCTGCGAAGGCACGACATTGCTCACATTGCTTCCAGTATTATTTTAAGCCAGCTCGGGTGCTGGCTTTTTTTTTGCCTGCTGTTTTCCCCTCGCCCAATGCTCCTGTGCAAACTGCGCCGAATCGTTCATTTTTTTTGACCAGAGGCGTTAAGTTTTTGCGCTTTCATATTCCCTGCCCGCCGCTAGACTAAGTGAAAACATTGAGGAGATTTGAACATGATTTACTTACGTAAAGCACAAGATCGCGGGCATGCCAATCACGGTTGGCTGGACAGCTGGCACACCTTTTCATTCGCCAATTACCATGACCCCAGCTTTATGGGCTTCTCCGCCCTGCGGGTGATTAACGAAGATGTCATCGATGCCGGGCAGGGGTTCGGTACCCACCCGCATAAAGACATGGAGATCCTGACCTATGTGCTCTCCGGCACCGTTGAGCACCAGGACAGCATGGGCAACAAAGAGCAGATCCACGCCGGGGAGTTCCAGATCATGAGCGCCGGCACCGGCGTGAAGCACTCGGAGTACAACGGCCGCGACGATGCGCCGCTGCATCTCTACCAGATCTGGATCATCCCGGATACGCAGGGCTTGCCGCCGCGCTATGAGCAGCGGATGTTTGACGCCCCGCAGGGCCGCCAGCTGGTGCTGTCGCCGGATGCGCGTGACGGCTCGCTGAAAGTGTTCCAGGACATGACGCTGTGGCGCTGGGCGCTGAAACAGGATGAGCAGAACAGCTACGCGATCGAAAACGGCCGCCGCATCTGGATTCAGGTGGTACGCGGTGCGGTGACGGTCAACGGCCAGCCGGCCGGAAAAAGTGACGCGTTCGCCGTCTGGGATGAAAAGGATCTCGACATCCGCGCCACCGAAGAGAGTGAAGTGCTGCTGTTTGACCTGCCGCCGGTGTAAACCCCGCAGCGCACGGTCAGCCATAGGGGAAGGGCGATGCGCAGGCATCGCCCTTTTTTATCGATTAAAACCGCCGGGTGACGTTCAGCATAAAGCCGGTATCCGTCAGGCCATCCTCTTTCCAGTGATAAGCATCCAGTCCCAGCGTGGCGTCGTTGCTTTGGTAGGCCAGCCCGACCTGTGCCAGCCCATTGATGCCGCCGCCCTGTTGGCCGTCATTCACCCGGAATGTCTGTCCCGCCGCACCTGCTAATGAGGCGCTGCGCTGGCGTTGGTGATAACTCAGGTTCGGCCCACCCTCCAGCAGCGCCGTTGCGCGCCAGCCATTTTGCCCCTCATAGGCCAGTTTCAGCCCGGCCACGGCGTCCACGGCCGTTTCCGCGCCTGCGCCCATGTTCAGGTTAAAGTCTCCGGCGCCGCGCTCCCGATATCCCTCTTCCCTCACATGGCGCAGCGCCAGCCCGGCAAACGGCGTGATCGTCAGGTTTTCGCCTAACACCAGGGTTCTGGCGGCTTCGCTGCGGAACGACAGCGCGTGCTGCCGCTGGCTGGCGTCGCTGCTTTTGTTGATGCCGTCGTAACGGATGGCGCGGCGGCTGTCGAGCGAGTGGACGTCATAACGCAGCGCATTGCGCCACGTCAGCGTGTCACCCAGTGGCTGCGTATGTTGCAGGCCAAAGAACTGGCTGTAACCGCCGGTCACGCCGTTGTCACCCGGTTGCCGGCTGCCGTTTCCTGCCAGCCGCGCGATCCCGTACTCCGCTTCCAGAGTCTGATTACCGCCGAACGACAGCGATTTACGCAACGCCAGCATGTCATATTTCGCGTCATTGCCCAGCTCCGCCCGTGGGTCGCCCTGCGCCACCACATTGAATGCCAGCCCGTTGCCAAGCTGCGGCGCGCTGTCAGCCAGCATCGAGAAGCGGTTGCTCAGCACCCTGGCTTCACGCGTTAATGAGGTCGCCTGGTTGCCGGAGATCTGTTTCAGCGCGTTGTTCAGCGCCTGCGTCGTGCTGAGGTTCAGGCTGGTGAAGAGTTCGTTATTGGTGTAACCCTTATCCAGTGCCTGCGCGACCCCACTCGCCTGCGGGTCAGTGACCAGCCCGGCGTAGCTGTTTTTGGTCATGGTGATGTCGATGTTGCCGTGCTCATCTTTATCGGCCTGCGCCTGCCACACCACGCTGGCGGAACGGATGTTCTGCTCGCTGATCTGGCCGCTGGCCAATGCATCCTGCAACACCACCTGTTGGGCGTCTGTCCCGGCTGTAAAGCCGGTAGCGACGCGGATACCGGTTACAGCGATGCGCTTCGCGCGGGCGGCGCCATCCGGCAGGCGGGCAGTCAGCACCGGCGATGCCCGGCCACGGGATAACGTATCCGCGCTTTCCAGGGTCATGTAGCCGGCAGCGTTATACGTCCACGCCAGATTGTCATCACCGTAAGTGCCTTCCAGCAACAAATCGCCATAGGAATCTTCCCACCTTTTCAGGTACAGCACGTTACCGTATGGGGAGGTCAGCCGGTAGCCGTTGCCATAGGTGTCATAGGTAAAGGTGATATTGGGGTAAAAGCCGTGATTCAGGAAAAGAGAATCAAAAGTCAGGGTATGGGCCTTTTTATTGAGCGTGACACCGTTGTCGTAAGTAATCTTCACCGGTGGGTCAACCTCCAAATACCCATAATAACTATAGGACCAGTTGCGCTCGTCCTCATCGCCAACGCCACTCAGATAAACGGCATTATCTCTTACCCCCCAATCTGTCAGGTAAATAAGCCGGTTGTCTGGCGTGGTAAGGTTGTACACGCTGCCGGAGGGTTCATAACGCAGGGTGGTGTTGGTGTAGGTTGTGCCGTCGACTGTTAATGAATCGAAGGTCAGGGTTTGAGCGACAGTATCCACGCTCACCCCATTACTGAAGGTATGGCGCTCCGGATGGGGGGCGGGCTCTGGCGTCGGGGACGGGCCGGTGTTCAGCGTGAGGCCCCGGGTGTCATACGTCCACGTCAGATTGTCATTACCATAAGTGCCTTTGAGCATCAGGTCGCCATAGGATGTATACCATCCGTTCAGTCTCAGCGTTTTGCCGTCCGGCGAGGTTAACTGGTAGTCGACGCCATAGGGCGTGTAGGTAAACGCCGTGTTGTAATAGGTTTGGTTGTTTACCGTCAGCTCACTAAAGGTCAGGGTTTTGGCGCGGGTATCCAGCGTCACACCATTATCATAGACAAACAGCGTCTTATCAGGGTCGTTAGAGGGCGTAGGGGTTGGATCGGACGGCGAATCACCCTCATCCCCACCGCCGCCGGCTGCGCTGATGGCCACCCCGCTCCCGTGATAGCGAGGCCGCCGAGCGTGGCCAACAGTGTTCCGCTGCCTTCCTCTGAACGTGCTGCCTGCGGGGGCGCTTTCCGGCACGTTTCCGGCAGCGCGTCCCGCTGCGCTTTGGTTAACGTCTGAAGATCAGCGGGGCAATCCGCCGTCGCCGGGGAAGGCGTAGCGGCCATACTCTGTGTACTGATGGCAAAGGTGATACAAAGAGAAAGCATTTTCCGTTGCATACGGTTCCTTATCTTATTTTCAACCAGGGGCTGCCTGTCAACGCGCAGGCGGGCAGGAATACATAAAAAACGATATTAAAGGAGTGTGCTGCGCGGGAATGCTAATACAAAATCAGGGGCGGGGGTTATTGGGTTGGAATAAGGAGGGTATAGAGGTGATTTTAAATTTAATGAGTAAATACAGTCATTAACGTTAATCTCTTTATTCTGTGTAACTCTTGTTAATTCAAATTTTATTGAATTTAAAATTAAAGAGATAACGGGGTGATGCTTTCGGAAATAATGCATAAGATGATTCGCATATTAGCGCTAAAAGGCGGCATCTTTATTTTTTGAGGCGCTGTTCACCGCTGTTTCTCATAAGACAACAGGCGTGAAAACCGGGGCCGCCCGACGCAACGCGGAGAGTCAGCTAAACTAACACTATGACAGGGTTACCATTACTGCTGGCGAGCACAACAATAAGGAGATACGCGTTTATGTTGATGACATTTGCCGTGATGAGCTGGATCTGTAGCCTGATTACCGGCGGCTGCATTGTGAACTGGAAAAACAAGCAAAACTCCGACAGCCGCATCGCGATGATAGTCTCCGTCGCGGTGACGCTGATTATTTGTGGGATCTATCTGGTGGTATTGATGAAGTACTGACGCCCGGCGTCTGCCCCTTTCTGCGCGCTGCCCGGCGCGCATGTCACCCTGCTGTTAGCCTGCCGCGCCTGCACTGGTTGAATTTTCAACGCAATCCGTGAAGCACTTCACAATGGTACCAGGGCTTTTCACAGAATTTTGAAAGCGCTCCCAAATTACCGGTGTGGTGATGGAAACCGGTTTCCATGTCTGTTTCAAATAGAACCCGGCCCAGAGGCCGTGGCTGGAATATGGCATGCAGCATAGCGGTAACATGCCCGATTCTTCTTTTTGGACGATTGAACGGGGGCAGGGTTATGAGCAGGTTATATCAGGCGATGGTGGAGGTGATTGAGCAAAAAATTACTCCACTGGCCGGTGCACTGGGTCAGCAAAAATACATTATCGCCATCCGCGACGGCTTCACCTCGGCGCTGCCGTTTATGATCATCGGCTCGTTTATGCTGGTGTTTATCTTCCCGCCGTTCGCCGCCGACACCACGCTCGGCTTCGCCCGCGCCTGGCTGGATTTCTCGCTGCGCTACCGTGAACAGCTGATGTTGCCGTTTAACCTCAGCATGGGGGTGATGACCTTCTTTATCGCCGTCGGCATCGGCTCCAGCCTCGGCAAACAGTACCAGCTCGACCCGATCATGACCGGGCTGCTGGCGCTCAGCGGCTTTTTGCTGGTGGCGGCCCCCTACCATGACAGCCAGATCTCCACCCAATACTTCTCCGGCCAGGGTATTTTTACCGCCATCCTGACCGGCATCTACTGCACCGAGGTTTACCATTTCCTGAAGCGGCGCAACATCACTATCCGCCTGCCGAAAGAGGTGCCGACCGGCGTGGCGCGATCCTTTGAGATCCTGATCCCGGTGATCGTGATCGTCGCCACGCTGCACCCGCTTAACCTGCTGATCCAGTCCACCACCGGCATGATCATCCCGGAAGCGATTATGCACCTGCTGGCCCCGCTGGTGTCGGCGTCAGATTCCCTGCCGGCGATTCTGATCTCGGTGCTGATCTGCCAGATCCTGTGGTTTGCCGGTATCCACGGCGCGCTGATTGTCACCGGCATCATGAACCCGTTCTGGATGACCAATTTGGCGCTGAACCAGAGCGCACTCTCCGCCGGCGGCGCACTGCCGCACATCTATTTGCAGGGCTTCTGGGACCACTACCTGCTGATTGGCGGCGTCGGCTCCACCCTGCCGCTGGCGTTCCTGCTGCTGCGCAGCCGGGCGGTGCACCTGCGCACCATCGGCAAAATGGGCGTGGTGCCGAGCTTCTTCAACATCAACGAGCCGATCCTGTTCGGTACGCCGATTATCATGAACCCGGTGCTGTTCCTGCCGTTCATCCTGGTGCCGATGCTCAATGCCACGTTCGCCTACATCGCCACCAAACTCGGCTGGGTGGCGCAGGTGGTGTCGCTGACGCCGTGGACCACCCCGGCGCCGATCGGTGCCTCCTGGGCCGCCAACTGGGCCTTCAGCCCGGTGATTATGTGCCTGTTCTGTATGGTGCTTTCCGCCATGATGTACTACCCGTTCCTGAAAGCCTACGAGCGCACCCTGCTGCGTCAGGAGCAGGAAAACGCCCAACAGGAACGCGCCGGTGTCGCGGTCAGCCAATGATTCCGGCTTTTGCCGTCAATGTAACGTGAGGGACAACATGCACTATCAGTTTCCGGATAATTTTTGGTGGGGCAGCGCCAGCTCGGCGCCGCAGACCGAGGGCGAGAGCCTGAACTTCGGCAAAAGCGAAACCATTTGGGATCGCTGGTTCCGCGAGCAGCCGGGGCGTTTCCATCAACAGGTCGGCCCGCAGAACACCTCGACTTTCTATCAGCACTGGCGCGAGGATATCGCGCTGCTCAAGCGCACCGGGCATAACAGCTTCCGCACCTCGATCTCCTGGGCGCGGCTGCTGCCGGACGGCCGCGGCGAGCCTAACCCGCAGGCGGTGGCGTTCTACAACCAGGTGATTGATGAGCTGCTGGCGCAGGGCATCACGCCGTTTATCAACCTGTTCCACTTCGACATGCCGATGTGCATGCAGGCGCAGGGCGGCTGGGAGAGCCGGGAGGTGGTGGCCGCTTATGCCGATTACGCCGATACCTGTTTTGCGCTGTTCGGTGACCGCGTGGCGCACTGGTTCACCTTTAATGAGCCGGTGGTGCCGGTGGAGGGCGGGTATCTCTACGACTTCCACTACCCGAATGTGGTGGATTTCAAACGTGCCGCCACCGTCGCTTACCACACCATGCTGGCGCATTCACAGGCGGTACGCCGCTTCCGCCATTGGCAGCAACAGCCGCAGGCCCACGCCGACGCGCAGATCGGCATTATCCTGAACCTGACGCCCTCCTACCCGCGCTCACAAAACCCGGCGGACGTGAAGGCGGCGCATATCGCCGATCTGCTCTTCAACCGCAGCTTCCTCGACCCGGCGCTGCGCGGCCGCTACCCGGACGATCTGGTGGCGCTGCTGAGCGAGCACGGCCAGTTGCCGGCATGCCGTGACGGTGACCGCGCATTGCTGGCCGACGGCGTGGTGGATCTGCTCGGCATCAACTATTACCAGCCGCGCCGCATCAAATGCCGCGACAGCCTGGTCAACCCGGACAGCCCGTTTATGCCGGAGTGGTTCTTTGAGAGCTACGAGATGCCGGGGCGCAAGATGAACCCGTACCGTGGCTGGGAAATCTACGAGCCGGGCATTTATGACATCCTGACCAACCTGCGGGAAAACTACGGCAACCCGCGCTGCTTTATCTCCGAAAACGGCATGGGGGTGGAGAATGAGCAGCGTTTCCTGCAACAGGGGCAGATTCAGGATGACTACCGGATTGACTTCGTGCGTGAGCATCTGACCTGGCTGCATCGCGGTATTCAGGAGGGCAGCCGCTGCCTCGGTTACCACATGTGGACGTTTATCGATAACTGGTCATGGTGCAACGCGTACAAGAACCGTTACGGCCTGGTGCAGCTTGACCTCGCCCGCCAGCAGCGCACGG
>Ga0209463_1001784_pt1 | contig 12556 bp, 13 predicted proteins | sample AgamicMgSfrz_FD_187169 | JGI IMG/M metagenome (GOLD analysis project Ga0209463, IMG submission 187169) | Agave microbial communities from Guanajuato, Mexico - Mg.Sf.rz (SPAdes) (version 2) | ecosystem: Host-associated > Plants > Phyllosphere > Phylloplane/Leaf | place: Guanajuato, Mexico... | reverse complement strand
AAACAAAGTTGAAGGGGAGCGATCACATGTATTTCGGAAGCAAAGGTTGGTATGTAAAAGAACTTAAAAAATTAGGTATCCGTACTTATGAAGGTAAAAAACTAGAATCGTATCGTACGCATGTGTTATCTAGTTTACTTGAGAGAATGAAGAAAGCTTCGGCTTAATAGGTTTAGGAAGCAACTACGGTTGCTTCCTTTTTATTTAGCGGTGGAAAGAAATAATCCTATCTTGAACATTCTACCTTTACCGTTATACTCTCTTGATAAAAACCACCCATTATCAACTGAATCTCTATTACTAAATCCCCTCCCAGATAATCATTCGTGTATATTTTAAACTTCCCATACTTATTGACCCGTCCGCTTCCAACATACATATCTCCACTTGTTATGACAATTGTTGAATGAGGTTCTGCACGGCCCAACACACAATTATCATCATATTCCACAGAATCTATCGTTATTTTTTGATGCATATTATTAATTGAACCTATACATTTCTTTTTATATAAGTTAACATTGCTCTCTTCTGCCACCGAAAACACCCGATTCCTGCTAACCTTTTCTGAAGAGAAAGCAATATTCCCTAGCCAACTAAACCTATCAAATGTAGTAATAGGTAGAAACATCTAAGCTACCTCCCCCATTCTTTCTTCTCGTTTTTATCGACTACAATCTTTTGATGAACTTACAGTAATACGTTCTATATTAAGATAAAAAAATATCCTTTTTTATATTTAATTTCGCACTGTTAATTTGTACAGAATACATAGAATACCTTTTTTCACCCCAGATGCAATAACAATGCTACACAAAATAACCCACAATCCATTAAGTGTAAATCCACCTTCAAATATATTAATAATAATTATGTTACCAATTATTAAGAGAATCCATGAAATGGAATACTGTTTTCCATTTGTAATATATAAAATTTCATCCTCATAACAGACTGTAATTCCCCCACCTTGCCAAACACCAATAGCGAAAGAAAAAAGCGTAACTGCCAGTAACTCTGCTTGTAAATCCCTAGTCATTGGTTGCGGCGCCGTATAAGTAATAATCCCTATCATCATTAGAAAAGTTATAATATCTATCCAGTTTAATTTTCTTTGTTTGCTTTGCAGCCAGATAAAGAAAATTACTACAAAAATTAAAAACAAAGTTGTCATTTAATTATTCTTCTTCCTTTCCTACATTAGAAACGTCTGTAATTGTAATGCAATTAGATTGTTCTTAAATCGCTCATACTTTCTGAAGCATAACATGAGAAAGAAATAAAAAAATCGTACAAAAGGGCAGGCCTATAATGTACGATTGGGCATATATAATATTTTAAAAATGAATTAACTTCCTTTCAATAGATACAGCTACTGCTTCTGACCGTGAATTAACACCTAATTTATTGTATATATTTGTTAAATACGCTTTTACCGTTCGCTCAGCTATCCCCATATCGAATGCAATTTCTTTATTCTTATATCCGCGCGCAATGGCTTTTAACACAAACAATTCTTTTTCTGTTAAATTGTTTCCTTCAACCTTATCAGTATGTATTTCTTTCCTTTTATAATTCACTATCTTTTCCATAATAGTTGGTTGTAGTAAAATTTCACCTCGAATAGCTGCCTCCAATGTTCGAAACAAATTCTCACGATCTGTGTCTTTTAGCAAATATCCTTTTGCTCCTAGCTCGATTCCCTTTAACATTAATTCATCTTCGTTATAAGTAGTTAATATAATAATCGGCGTCTGATTTTCTTTTTTATTCAAAGCCTCGATTGTTTCTAAACCACTCATTTTAGGCATATTTAAATCCATTAAAATAACATCAGGTCTCTTTTCTTCTATGAAAGAAAGGGCTTCTTCTCCGTTTGCAGCCTCACCTATAATCTGAAATGAATCACTCGTTTCTATTATTAATTTTAGACCTTCTCTTACAACGAAATGATCATCTACAATTAATACGTTATGCTTCATGGCCATCTCCTTCTTTATTTATAGGCACTTGAATATACACTTTCGTACCCTTTATCTTTTCACTTAATATATGTATTTCTCCCTTAATCAATCGAACACGCTCATTTAAACCAATTAAACCATAATGTCCAGGATTCTTACCGATATATCTAGTGTCAAAACCAATTCCATTATCTTCAACTTCAATAGTAAGTTGTTCAAGATCACTGATATATTCAACTTTTAAATGTACATCTGTGGCCTGTGAATGTTTTGCGATATTTGTTAAACATTCACTAATTACATATAAACAGTGCTCTTTTATTAAGTTTGAAATATGCGGGGGACTTTGAATAGTAAATCTCACTTGTATAGATGTAGCCTCAGAAAAACGTTGAATCTCTTCCTCTACTGCTTCATTAAATGAATTAGTAGTATGACGCAAATCATCAATAACCAACCTTGCATCATGTAAAGTTTGTCTCGCCCTTATCATAGTTTGTTTCATAATCTCTTGAGATCGTCCTGTATTCCCTTTCTGCATATGGGCATCTATTGCTTCCAATTGCATAATTAAGCTGGCTAAACCTTGCGCTAACGTATCATGTAAATCTCTTGCCATTCGCTGTCTTTCATTAGCTAATGTCAATTCTTCTACTCTCATATATGCAGACTCTAACTCTTGAAGGTAGCTCTGTATACGATTCCGTGCATCATATTGCTGCTTATTAATATAAGAAAAAGGAATAATAATTGCTAACACTAACAGAAACATAGAGATAAGAATAGCTAATTTATTCACACCATAATTTATACTAATTGCAGTACAAAATATTGCATACATAAGAGTAAAAACTGCTATTACTTTAAATATATTGTGATAAACATATAGACTTTGGGCAATTAAAATAGGGGTTAATCCAACAAAAATTGCTATCGAAGCATTTGATGCAATGAATGCAGCCAAAAACACAATGAACAGTTGTACAAAAAAGAAATATAACAATTGCCTATTCCTTAATGAACTAGCATACCAATGAAAAACAGTATGAATTACAATGACCATTGTAAAGAAGAAACTATCCATCGAGAGAATATTATTACGAAATGCTAAAAGCAGTGAAGCTATATATACGAGTGTAATCCATAAAACAATAAACCTTCTCGGAATAAATACCGCTTCCAATACATTTTTATCCAAATCCATATTTGAATTTATTTTTTTCATATTCGACCTCCACCATTATATTATACAAGATGCAGCTTACATTTTGATAAAGTGAAACTTTAATCAGTGGAGCTTTTGTCTATCCCCATTGGTTATTAACCCTCACCAATTGTGCTTTTACAGGCAATCCACCCCACAAATAGCGAGATAAATTATTAATTCCTCTTTATCCTCTTTATCCTCATTACTCAATGCAAATATGAAATATTGCATATCGAAATGCATTGATGTATTTGTAAGCGCTTACTATAATAGGTGTATAAAGATTCATTACATCTTACCATTAAAAAAGGAGGCACTCATATGGAAATCGCAATGGCAGTTTTAAAATTTGTAGGTGGGGTAATTCCATTAGTTCAAGAACTTTTAAAAGCATTTATGTAAGATTATTATTCAGCAATTATCTATAAGAGTTATCATACAAATGATCTGTATATCAAAAACAAATTGATACACAGATCATTTGTGTGAGAAAACTTCAAACGAAAATTATGTACCCCAGCATGATACATCTATCTCAAGTTGGAAAAAGACGCTCACAAGAGCGCCTTTTTTTATATTACTATATACCTAATAACTTGTTTAGAGAATCGATTCTACAATACTACATAATTAATATATCTGTTTAAAGTTTACACAATCAAAATCCCCCTCAAAGTATAAAAGAAGATTTTCTGTTCCCTTTTATTTAGTACTAATGAAATAATTACTCAAACTAAAGATGCTATAATAAACCCAATCAAACTAAGGGGGAACATTTATCTTGCGCGGAACATGCATTCAATTTCACAAGTTTGGCAATCCCAAAAACGTATTACAAATTGAATATAAAAATATAGAACCATTAAAAGAGAATGAAGTTCTCGTTCGTATGTTAGTTAGACCAATTAATCCATCTGACTTAATTCCCGTAACCGGAGCGTATGCACATAGAATTCCTTTACCTAACATACCTGGTTATGAAGGTGTTGGGATTGTAGAAGATGTGGGAGCTTTTGTTTCTAAAGACCTTATTGGCAAACGTGTTTTACCGGTACGCGGAGAAGGTACTTGGCAAGAATATGTGAAAACAGCAGCTGATTTTGTAGTTCCTATTCCTGATTCCATTGATGATTTCACAGCGGCACAAATGTACATTAATCCTCTTACGGCGTGGGTTACATGTACGGAAACGCTAAACTTACAACGGAATGATGTTTTATTAGTGAATGCTTGCGGATCCGCTATTGGTCACCTATTTGCACAGGTATCACAAATTTTGAATTTCCGACTCATTGCAGTGACAAGAAATAGTAAACATACAGAGGAATTACTTCAGCTTGGTGCCGATTATGTAATAGATACTTCCACTGCCCCGCTTCACGAAACAGTTATGGAATTAACAAACGGGATTGGTGCAGATGCTGCAATTGATTCTATCGGGGGACCAGCTGGAGATGAATTAGCTTTTTCCTTACGTCCAAACGGGCACTTTTTGACGATTGGTCTTCTATCAGGTGTACAAGTAAACTGGGCAGAGATTGTCACGAAAGCAAAAGTGCACGCAAACATATTTCATTTACGACATTGGAATAAAGAAGTGTCACCATATAAATGGCAGGAGACATTTCGTCACTTAATTCGTCTAGTAGAAAATAAGCAATTACGTTTTATGACGGTACATTCTACGTATGACTTAGCGGATGTGAAAACAGCGGTTGATGTTGTTCAATCTGCTGAGAAAACGAAAGGGAAAGTGTTTTTGACGAGTTATTAACTACAATTGAAGGAGTCTTTTTGATTGGCCATTTAAATAGACTAGATAGTACGTTCAGGAATGCCCAATTGTAAGTATCTGGTATAATTCTGTTAAAAGGTGAAAGGAGACTCTAACATGTGGTTACTTACAGCAATTGCTCCTGTTTTAATAGCCGGGGGAATTGTAGTATATGTGATTGGAAGGCTGAAGCATAAATATAACAACGGCACATTAGGTAAGAAAAAATCAAAAAAGGCTCAAGTTTTATTGGATAGTTTCATACCAATGGGAATGCTTGTAGGGTGTTTAATCGGTATAATTGTCGACATATTTTCCCAAAATTATTCACTGTTTACAGTTGGTTTAGGAGCTGGAATAGGCTATTTATTTGGATTTTTCGCTTATGAATTTTATAGTAAGACAGGAAACAACTTCTCATAATCCAAAACAATAATCAGGACAAGTACATGGTAGTCATATACAATATGTACTGTCCTTTATTTTTGTATCAACGCTATCACCTTACCTTTCACATCCTATACACCTTTTTTATTGATTTCTCTCTCCTCCCTCTTTCGCATATCCGCTTTTTTGTTTTCACTGGATCTATATCCAAAGTAAAGTAGAGCACATGTAATAACGGAACCTACAATGTATCCTAAAAAGCACCCTAACCAAAACATATTGAAACCGCCTCCATTCATAATAAATTTTATGTAATATAACTCTTTACATGCTCCATCGTTTATTTCTATCAACTATACACTCTCTAAAGTTATTCATACCACTAATTTTCTCCGTACCTCAAATAACAATTTTATTATTTGTCATAAAGTTAACACCTTCGTTAAATATATATAATTTCCATATTATTACTTTTATCTTTGAAAATAATATACTACATTTGAAATAAGTAGGCTAGTACATCGGCTCTTCTCCCTCTTAACTTTAAGTTATGAACAAAAGAAAAATAAAAAAATCCCCTCAAAGCATAAACTTCAAGGGGTGAGCCTGTTTTTATTTACTTATATACGTACAGCTGTACCACTTACAGCAACCATTAACATTCCATCACGAACAACTTCGTAATCTACGTCAATACCAACAATAGCGTTTGCACCTTTTTGTTTTGCAAGTTCTTTCATTTCATCCATTGCGATATCACGAGCTTCTTTTAGCTTGCTTTCATAAGAACCAGCACGACCACCGACAACATCACGAACAGAAGCGAATAAATCGCGGACAATATTTGCACCCATAATAGCTTCACCATTTACAATATCAATATAATCAATAATTTCTTTACCTTGAATTCCAGAAGTTGTTGTTACAATCATGACTGACACTCTCCTAATAAGTTGTAGTTTTAATTAGCTTTCTTATGTCTTTATTATGACATGGAAAAAGTAACGAATCTATTGAATTACCTTACAGGAATGTGACAGTTTTGTAAGAATAAAACGCGCATTATGTTTAATTTTAATAAAGCGCTTTAATATTGGGATACATAAAAGATTCTCTATTTTCTTTCCAGTCCTTTTCTACTTCTTTAAAAGTTGGTCGCCCTAATTCTTCATTGTTTTTCTGTTTACGAAACCATTTCTTCACATACTGATCTCCATTTTTATTTTGAACTGTACAAAGGAAGCTATTACTACTATCCTTTAATATTTTTACAATCACGAAAAGACACCTCTTTCCTTTTAAATAACATAATAGAACTTGATCTTTTACTATAAGCCCTTCCTCTCTTATAGTCATACGACTCCTCGGCCGCGCCAAAGTTGTAAGATCAAAAAACGATATTCACTATGTCTACATTTTTCATAACTGATATGTGAAGTAATTATTATTTAAAGAAATCAGAGTTATAAGCATTATACTTATCAAATATTTTATATATTTCTAACTTATCATCTAATTTTGCATCTACTAAAATTAATATATTCCCATCGTAAATATACTCTTCATATTTCTTAGCATGTTCTTCTGGGATTCCTAATCCTATAAATGCTCCTATTAAACTTCCAGCTCCTCCGCCAATACCGGCTCCTCCAATAGCTGCTGCAATAGGTCCCGCTGCTACAATTGGACCCATTCCAGATACGGCAAGTATACCAAGGCCAGTTAATAAACCACCGAGTCCGCCTGCTACTCCTCCTGCTACAAGCCCTGTCGCTGAAAAGATATCTGCTTTATGCGCAGTTTCATGATTCACTTTTTCACCCGATTTTTCTTCCAGATGTTCAATTTCCTTTTGATCCTTTGCAATAGCTGAAATGTTATCCGCCGGGTATCCTTTATCTTTTAATTCATTAATAACGAACGCCGCATCATCAATTGTTCTAAAAACACCTACTATTTTTCTATCTACATTCATAACTATTAACCTCCTAAAGTTTTATATAATGTATCTTTATCTTTCTTCATTTCTGTATACACTAATCTTCTTATTAACATAACCATTTACGAAAAAAGCAAATAGTAAAAGCATTACAAGCGAACTACTTAACAAGTAAATTAAATCAAATGTAATATCAATCATCATTTCATTCATGTATACCAGACTCCTTTTTATTTAAAGTAAAAGTATATTTTTATAGACTAGAAATCTTACAATTCATCTTCATTCAATCTCTTTGTAGTATATGTATACCCTTCGTAACGCTTTCTAAACGTAAAAAACTATAATTATATTTTTTTACGTTTATATGTTTAACATTTTTTAAAACGGGTATGTTTATATTGTTATGCTTACTATATGGAAAGGAATATTTCGATGAATGCCATTCACTCTACTACTATTCTTTATAATGAAACACCTACAATAACTCAGATTCATCATTTTTATGCTTTAATGACAACGTTTCAAACGAATTTATTTATAAGTAAACACGGAACACTTACTTCTATTAAAAACTTAAGCACATTAGTATCCTTTTTCCTTACTGTAAAAAAGAGAGAGCTTGTATTATTTATCTTTGAAGGAATAGATGCAAAAAGAGCTTTAAGTACACTCTTTCCTTCTTAACAGTTTTGTTATCCCCTATTCCCTCGATCTTTACTTTTCATATATGGTTATTTCAAAGTGATTTCCTCTATTCAAAACGAGACCCCCTAATACAATAGGGGGATTTCTAGTTTGGCCTTAGGAAAACTGATATAATATATATTACGTTTTTCATTCTTTACAATAGAAAGCTTTTACTAATCTTGAAGGTAGGAATTTTTAATGAACTCGAAAGCAAAATTTAGTATTCGCTACAAAATTATGGCTGGTTATTTAGTTATCATTTTGTTCTTACTTATTTCTTTCATTATGTTAAACAATGAGATTTCCAATTTACAAAAATCTCGTAATTTTATTATTGATCACGATTTTAAAGTTCTTAATTTAACGAATCAAGTGGAGAAAGAACTGCTAACAATTGAAAATAAAGCGAAAGGATTTATCACTTCTAATAACGCGAACTATCTGCAATCTCTTAACTCTGCCGAAAGAGATTATGAAAAACATTACCATGATCTTTTTTCTTTATTAGAAGATAATCCATCTCAGCAAGAAAAATTAAAACAAATTAACGAAAACATTACTAGTTGGATGAATAAAGAAATTCACCCGTTAATTGCAAATCATAATAGTAATAACATAAAAGAAATCGACACTACCGAAATCCAATCATTGCAATCACAGCTAACTGACTTCCGCAGCACTGAGGAGCAATTAACGAAAAAAAGAGCTACACAATTAGATACTGAAAATAATAAATTAGAGATTTGGTTATACAGTTTATTGTTCTTACTTTCTTGTATTTCCATTATCGTTTCACTTTATATTTCTAATTCCATTACAAAAACGATTAAAAATGTAATTCAAGCTATTAAATCTATTTCTTCTAAAGAAAAAATTACGGAAAGAATTCATGTAAACACGCGGGATGAAATAAAAGATCTTGCTCATACAACGAACCATCTACTAGACGAAATATCTAAAAGAGAATGGTTACAAACCGAGCTTGCAGAATTAATTTTAATGTATCAAGGTGTATCTTCTATTGAGATGTTAGGTAAAAAAATTCTTAGTGGAGTTATACAAAAAACACAAACTTCTTGCGGTGCATTCTATGTACGTGAAGAAATTGAAGACACTGTCTACTATGTGAAGAAAGCTTCTTTCGCCGATCGAGGTGCTGATATTGGAAAACAATCCATTAAAATGGGTGAAGGTTTCATTGGACAGTCTGCCTTAGAAAAGAAAAGTTTTATTCTCAGTGACATACCCGAAGAGTTTCGTTATGTCACTAGCGGCGTATTAGAAATACGTCCTAAAAATCTACTAGTCATCCCTATCTTATTTGAGGATGAAGTGATCGCAGTAATGGAGTTAGTAAGTGTAACTGAGATTTCAGACTTACATCAAGATTTAATTCAACAAACCGTTGATAATCTAGGTTTAACAATCCATAGCATTATGGGACGTATGCGAATTCAAACTCTTTTACATGAATCACAAGCAATGACAGAAGAGTTGCAAGTTCAATCAGAAGAATTACAAACGCAAGCCGAAGAACTACAAATGCAAGCCGAAGAATTACGAACAACGAATGAACAATTAGAGTCTAGAACTGAAGAAGCTGAACAAAAGACAGCTGACTTACAAATTACTAAATCAGAATTAGAAGAAAAAGCAAGTGAGTTGTTACGTAGCTCAAAATACAAATCAGAGTTCTTAGCAAATATGTCACATGAATTACGCACACCATTAAATAGTATTTTACTATTATCTGAAATGTTAAGAGAAAATCATGATAATCATTTATCCGATGATGAAATTGAATTAGCAACCGTCATTCATTCATCAGGGAAAGATTTACTTACTTTAATTAATGACATACTAGATTTATCTAAAGTAGAAGCCGGAAAACTAGACGTCATTTTTGAAGCAACGAACATAAGTGACATGGCAGCAAGTATGCATCAAAACTTTTTACATATAGCTGCACAAAAAAATGTTGAATTTACTGTTGAAGACAGTAATACCATTCCTGATCTGTTTTATACAGATGCAAAACGGATTGAGCAAATTATTAAAAACTTATTATCCAATGCATTTAAATTCACAGAAAAAGGATCCGTCTCTTTACATTTCGATTCAATAGAAACAACCAATTTAAGTCATGATATGCAGTCTGTAAGTAAAGATTGGATTACAATTTCAGTAAAAGATACTGGTATTGGTATCGCTAAAGAACAGCATCAACTTATTTTCGAAGCCTTTCAACAGGCAGATGGTGCAACGATTCGGAAGTATGGTGGTACAGGCTTAGGTTTATCCATTTGTAAAGAGTTTGCTAGATTATTAGGTGGTTGGATTACGTTAGAGAGTCATGTAGGAGAAGGCAGTACTTTCACAGTATATATTCCTAACCTTCCAAATGGATTACATGATATACAGTTATCCAATTTAGAAATCGCAGCAACGATAGATGAAGTTATTCCTGCTGAAGTTGTCGAGGAAACTATCGTTACTCCAGAAACAAATAACGTCTTCCAAGAGAAAACCATTTTAATTGTCGATGATGATCATCGAAATATATTTGCATTACAAAATGCATTAGAAAAACAACATGCCAACATTATTACTGCACAAAACGGCATAGAGTGTTTAGAAGTACTAAAAAGCAATACAAATATCGACCTTATTTTAATGGATATTATGATGCCAAATATGGACGGTTATGAAACGATGGAAAATATCCGAATGAATTTAGAGTTACATGAAATACCTATTATCGCATTAACTGCTAAAGCAATGCCAAATGATAAGGAAAAATGTTTATCTGCTGGTGCTTCAGATTATATAAGTAAACCATTAAATTTACAGCAACTCTATTCGGTAATGAGTGTATGGTTAATAAAATAAGTGAGGTTTAGTTTCAGTGGAAAATAAGTATTATAATTTTGATCCATCAGTAGATACGGATAAGCGTACGAACTTAGAAATTGAATTACTATTAGAAGCGGTATTTAAACTATCAGGATTTGATTTTCGCCAATATGCTCGTACTTCTATTTATAGAAGAATTTGCAATAGAATGCAGCTCTCTAATATCCCTACTATTTCAAAATTAATTGAAAAAGTAATTCATGAGGAAGGGTTTTTAGAACAGTTATTAAACGATTTCTCGATTAATGTAACTGAGATGTTCCGTAACCCTACCTTTTTTAAGGCGCTAAGAGAGCATGTTATTCCTGAATTAAAAAAGCATCCTGAAATTAGAATTTGGCATGCTGGATGCGCAACTGGTGAAGAAGTATTATCAATGTCCATCTTACTTCATGAAGAAGGATTAAGTGAAAAAGCTGTTATTTACGCAACAGATATGAATACAAATGTGTTAGAAAAAGCCAAACAAGGTATACTTCCGTTAAATAAAATGCAAACTTATACGAAAAACTATTTACAAGCTGGCGGTACACGAGCATTTTCTAACTATTATTCAACAGATAATCGCTTTGCTTATTTTAATCCATCTCTTTTACAAAACATTATTTTTGCGCAGCATAATTTAGTAACCGATCAATCTTTTAACGAATTTCATATTATACTTTGCCGTAACGTTTTAATTTACTTTACAGGTAAACTTCAAAACCAAGTACAGCAACTATTTTATGAAAGTTTAGGTCACAATGGATTCCTATGTTTAGGAAATAAAGAAACTCTTCGTTTCTCGGATATAATGCCGCATTATACCCAATTTAATCCACACGAACAAATCTATCAAAAAATACAATAAAAAGCGTATGAAATCCTCTGTTTGGATTTCATACGCTTTTTATTTCGCATTCGTTTGTATCATAATTAGACACATATCATCTGATTGTGCTTTCTTCTGTTCTTCCTTATAAAACCCTTCTATCTCTCCTTCTAAATCGCCCCATTTTCTTTCTGTAAAAGTACGTAACTTTTCTTCAGACTCAAATTCATCATTTGAAATTGCTTCAAGTACACCATCTGTAAACAATAATATTTGAGCGTTCTTCTCAAAAGGGATAACTGTCTTTTCAACTTTTATTTCATCAAAAAATCCTACCGCACAACTCCCGCGATCTAGTTCAACTACATTTGTTTCATCAACTAAAACGTATCCAGAAGGATGTCCTGCATTTACATATTCAATTGTTCTATTTTCTGTATTAACTACTAAGTATATCGCTGTAAAATAATATGGAATATTGTCATTCTCATTATGTAAAAGAGTCATATATTTATTTAAGTCTTTAATGACGAGTTCTGGATCAATTAAACATTTAATCGTTTCACGTAATACGGACGAAATGAACATACAAACTAATGAAGCAGATACACCATGTCCCATCACATCTAATAATATAATACCGTAGCGATTTTCATCGATTTTATACCAGTAATACATATCTCCAGCTAGTTTGAATGAAGGTAAGTAACTTGCTTCAATTTTTATATGATCTTCCCTTAATGGACTACTTAATAAGTTTCTTTGTACTTGCGTAGCTAAATCTAGTTCATTCCGAAGATTTTCTTCTTGTTCTTTATGCCAATTTAATTCCGATTTCAAGCGTAACGCTACACGCATACGTGCTAATAGT
>Ga0209463_1001783_pt1 | contig 12564 bp, 7 predicted proteins | sample AgamicMgSfrz_FD_187169 | JGI IMG/M metagenome (GOLD analysis project Ga0209463, IMG submission 187169) | Agave microbial communities from Guanajuato, Mexico - Mg.Sf.rz (SPAdes) (version 2) | ecosystem: Host-associated > Plants > Phyllosphere > Phylloplane/Leaf | place: Guanajuato, Mexico... | reverse complement strand
TCAAACACGTTATCACCAAGGATGACCACCATCTGGTCATTACCTGTAAATTGTTCTGCCAATCCAAGCGCTTGAGCTATCCCCCCTGCTTCATCTTGCACTCGATATGTGAAGGAGACACCTATATCGCTTCCGCTGCCGAGTAGATTAACAACGTCTCCCATATGTTCTTTGCCAGTAATCACCATGATGTCGGTAAGACCTGCTTGTTTTAATTTATATGCAGAATGGAAGATCATCGGATACTTTCCTACAGGAAGCAAGTGTTTATTAGTTACCTTAGTTAAAGGAAAAAGACGGGATCCTGTCCCGCCTGCAAGAATTATGGCCTTCATCAATTAGCTCCTCCTAGAGTGATTAGCTTATCACAAGTCCATTTCTATTTGAAAAATCTAAAAACCTTGAATATAGCGTCTTATACTTTGAATTGAATTGAGAATAGTCAGTCATTTCATAAAATTCATTAATCCCCATTGTAAAATTCATTTTGTTTATTTCTACTAAAGGAAATTCAAAGAATTCACACATCTCTCTAGTTCTTGCATCAATAGAAATAAACAATGCAGGCACTCCTTCTAAAAGAGGAATAACATTACCGTGAAATCTTCCACTAAAGGAAAAGTCAATTGTCTTAACATACGCTCTCCAATCATCAATATTGAAGAACATTTTAGATTTAAGAGCTAGATACCTTTCAAGCTCTTTTTCTTTTTCATTATTCTTTTTATTTGAGAACAAAAATTGAAACCAATTAGATCTGGCTTGTTCAATAAAATCCATATTATTCTTGAGGGCATAGTCGAAGAATTTCAATATCGTAGTCTTATCCATATTTTTATTCGCCCATGGAGTGATTCCAGTAGCTACAATTGGTTTACCATTCAATTTATTCTTCTTTGTAATTTTAAAATCTGGGTCTTTACGATGATATAAAGAAGGGCAACCAATAGCTTCAACATTTTCAATACCGTTTTTTCTCAAAAGCTCAGCAGTATAGAAGCCTCTACACGCAATTATAGCCTGATCTGCAATCTCTTGTAAAAATGAGATTGTTTGAGGATGATAAGTGAAGTCAGATTTATAATCAGCTGTTTGAGTACCAACGCTAATTGGTATAAATCTCTTCCCCTTTTTTTTAATTTTAGAAAACGAACTATAATAAAATTCAGGTAATGCGACATTTTCTGTGATCCATGATAAATTACCTACAATATACGTATCGTATAAATCCATCTCTAAAGTAGTCTCTAATTGCCCATAATTCACATATTCTGCATTATATAGATCCCTTAATGCAGTTAAATATGCATTATTGCCAGTATTCCCTCCTATTGAATCCAAATGTTGTCGATATGTCCTCTTAGCATTGTATGGCGTACATTCTGTTAACAAAGCAATTCTACTCATCTATGCACCTCTAATACCTCTCTAGAATTATTTAATATCTGTGGAATATTTTAACGAGAAAAGGATCGCTTTATTCTTCGGAAAGCAGAATATACTCCAAAAACAAGTTTATGTTTTAGAGGCTTATTTTTATATCTTGCCTCAAGTTTGATTTTTAGAGTATTACGATCAAAAAGAGTAAAGTAAATTAACTTAGATATTTTAGAATGATTAATTAATAATGTTTCACTAGAATAGATTTTACTAGGTTCAATGTATCTTTCATTCTTCAAATTAAATGTTGTTCGCTGATTCCACCAGTTCAATAAATTCACTCGATCACTCCCACCATATACCTCGTCATCGGAGTATGAGTGCATGAGTAACGATCTATCTGACTGTCTTGAATTATGAAGGTACATTTCAAATGGAATAGAGGAATCAGTATTTTGTAATTTAAGCAATTCCATATACTCACCAAAAAAGAAATGCATATCTTTCACAAAATCCAAACTAGCCGCTTGCATTTTTTTCATGATTATCCCATTAATCCCACTAGGGAAGTATTCCTCAAAAACTGGTATCACAGTCCCATAAGCATCCTCTTTGTAAGCTATGCATGATGGACCTTGTTCAGCAAAGAACTGCTCCCTTAAAATCCCGCTGACTATTGGTTTTGAGGTGTAAAACACCCGTAATTTGAAGTTATTCCTTCTCGCATATATCCAAGGTGTGTCCTGTTGAGTATGGACATAATAGCCGTCACTTTGTCTGCCAATTGAATTTACAATAATGGTCTGAAGCCTACCGGAATAACCTAAGTCAAAAATTGCATCATGAGCTCCTATATTGTTTTCAAAATATTTAATTAGCAATTTCTTATAACTTTCCAATTTTTCTTCATCGATCGCCTTAGAAACAAATAGATCAAGAAACTTTTTGAATTCATATTGTGAAGAGAAATTTTTAGTTAATATAACCCCTTCTTTGGTTAGATCTGTATAGTCAAAACTGTCTTTTGTAATAGTCTCGAACTGTTTGATAAATGTTTTTGGGTTATGATTAGGCAGGGAAACAAATTCACTTATCCCACAATAGTCTTTTTTTGAGAACAAGTAGGGCATCATAGATTTTCTAGAAGCATATATATACTTATAGCCCGGAGCTTTAGGATAAAGTTCTGCAATAATCTTAAAAGCTTTATGAGGAAGATATCCATCCCGAGCTAAAAAATGAATATTTTCATAGTTATTACTTATAGCATCCTCAATAAGCCATTTGCTAAGTCCAAAGACATGCATTCCTAAAGCATAATATCCAATAAAATATGGATCGATATTGAAATCAGAATTAGGGTTAAAAGTAGTATATGGGTTATCAAAAATTTTATTTGCAACTGTACCCAGCATACATCTTACACCAAAATTCTTGTTAAAATCGTCTGATTTCAAAGAGTTTCGGCTAATTTCTTCAAAAAATTCAATACTATTTCCAGTTTCTTTCTCATTATAACTATTCGTTAATAACTGGGTAGCTTTAGGAAAGTAAAACGTATTCCAACCATGCTCCTTACCTTTTAATACATCTGAGTTCCAGTTATCACCTATATGGATTATACTACTACCTTCTAAACCAAGCTCTTCACTTATATATTTGTACATTCCGCCAGTATGTTTTAAAAGCCTAATTTCAGAAGAAACAAACACCCTCTCTTCTCCTGCATATCCATTATTAGATAAAATGCATCTTATTGTTTTCTCAGATAAGTACATATCTGAAACAAAAATGATTTTTTTCTTAAGCATTTTTGCCATTTTATAAAGTTCAAATGCACTATCCCTTTTATAAGAGAATTTGATTTCAAGCTCTTCTTCTTTATTTTTCACTTTTTGTAAAACCTCTATAGGAATTCCATAATCTCGACCAATCTGCTCATATATTTCATCTAAATTCACATCTTCCCATGAGGGTTTGTTTAATTTCGTTAACTCTCGAGCTCTTATCTCTGCATTCGACCTAATTTTTGAAAAATTAGTAAATGAACTATCAGGAATAACTTCGTGGAAATATTCATCTAAAATCAGAAATAAATCAGAAGGCTCAAAAAAGGGTCTCTTGATTAAAGTATCAAAAATATCAAAACTCACGTATTTAATGCTCTCGCTGGCTATCGTTTGTTTCAATATTTCATACCTTTGATCCCAATCAGTCTCGATTATTGAATGAAAAGTATCTTCTTGATCAAATTCATTCGTCCCACTTAATCTTAAAGATTTCTCCAGAGCATCCTTCGCAGTCTTCTTATCGAAGCTTCTTAATGGTAAGTTTTTTATTCTGTTTTGCCACAGCCGGTAGTATCTTTCTTTCCAATTCTTCAAATTATAAATATACTTAATCTCAAAGCCTTCTTGTAAAAGATAATCTTCCACAAAGTCAAAAGCCGTCCCCATATCAGTAAAACATTTCAACATTTTTTTTAAATCAGTCTGTGCACCTGTTGCTGCTTCCGCACGAATATAGTAAAAATAGCCGTCATAGCAAACAGAACTATACTTCCTCGCATTTGAAAATAATATGGAAGAAAACACGAGGTCTTCCGTCATTATTAGATGTTTAGTCTGTTTTTTAAAATGACTCATACACTTATCCCAAAGCTCTTTAGTGTATAGTTTATTCCAAATCACATGCCAGTGATAAAATAATCCCTCCTGAGTAAAGAATTTATCAATTATATCCAGCCCGGTAATTTCATCATCCAAAATATTGTTATTATTTTGAATGAACCTCCTCCCTGTTTCGGTTTCTCGTATAATTCTTCCTTCAGTAATGTCAGAGTTTTTTTCTAGCGCCTTTTCAATAAGTAATCTAAAGTAATCAATTGAAACGTAATCATCGCTATCAACAAAAGAAATAAAGCTTCCGTTTGCTATTTCCGAACCAGTTAATCTGGCTTTAAAAAGCCCTTCATTTTGTTTGTGCTCTACATATCTAATACGGGGCTCATTCAACATATATGATTCAGTTATTGAACGAACATTCCCTGGAGAAGAATCGTTCACTACAATAATCTCCAAATTTTTATATGTTTGCCCAATGATACTATCGAGGCATTTATAAAGGAAACTTTCTGTATTGTAAACTGGAATAACAATGGAGATTAGCGGTTCTTGATTTGTTAAGTTCTCAGCGATATAATTCATCTCATACTCCTTAATAATTCATTTTTTCTTTACTAATGTTCTAAATCTTCGTAAAAAGTAGCGCATAGCTTTCTTAGGGTCTAATATGGCCTTAATCATCTTTTCCTTAACACGGCTCACATTCAAGTTACAATTTGAATTTTTCCCTCTAACTCGCTGTACTTCAGAGAAACTTCCATACAAAATGACTGCATTTCTCCATAAATTCCGACTTGCTTTAGTCCGAAATTCTTTTTTATTTATAAAAAATTCATCTAAAGAAGCTCTAGTTACATATCTTTGTGATTCTTCGGAAGCTCCAATCCCTACCACCGCAGAGAGTCTTTCAAATTCCACCAAATCTTTATACTTTCTTGATTCAATGAATCTATAGTAATTTTTCAAGCAAGTGCTTCTTTTTGTATTTTTTAGATACTCAAAATATTTCAAATATTGTTTGGTAACCTCAATTACACTTGTTTGAAAACTAATTGTGGACTCCTTTAGAAATTCATTCTTCTCAATATTACTTAAAACCGGGAGGACTTCACCTCCTTTATCTATGTTCAATCCAACTAATGAACCATGAGGTGCAGAGAAAATAAACTCATACATCATAACATTATTCATTATTTCACCTGCATTTTTTAATGGCCTTCCCAGGTTAAATGCATACCCATTAACATATTGTCGAAGATCGTCATACACATTCTCCGTTGTTCCGAAATAATAGCCATTGACAACTTTACGAGTAATATCCTTTATAGCTTTTTGTGTAGATCCCCGCCAGCCTACGTCAACAATATTCACTTCTTTATAATTATATAATTTGGCCTGTAGTAAATATTTATTAAGAACATCTTTTTCTTTCTCCATAGATTTTAGTATAATTGGGTAAATGCCCCTTAAAATTTCTTTCACATTATTTCTTGATTCTTCTGAATCAATAACTTGATTCAAATCTACTTTTTTTAGTCCAAGTAATTCCTCAAACCTATTTGAGTCTAAGTCCAAATTTCTAAATATTTCTCTTAATGTAAGTTTCTGACCTAGCTGATTATTATACGCTGTAATTAATTCCAGCCCTTCCTCTTCTGTCATATTTAAAATATTTGGAATTTGGTAGACTCTTCTAGAAGCGTAGATATAACGTGCCTCTGGAATCGAATCAACATGACTCTTAAACATTTCATAAATCTTATAAGGTAGGTAGCCATCCCTAGATAAAAAAAATATATTATCCTTATTTTTTAAATTGTCAGTTAGCCATAAAGTAAATCCAAACAATATTGGTGATACCTCACGCACACCAAATTCTGACCAATAATCATAAGTGAACTTTGTCTCACAGTAATTTATTTGGATTGCTCTCATTATTGATTCTTCAATACTTGAGGATCTTTCTATTTTCATCCTTGATCTAGGATTCTCGTAATAATAAGCATTAACATTACTTTGTAATGCGTTACAATAATCGGAAACATAATTATCACCAATATGAAGCCACTCTTTGTTTAGAAAATTCTTTTCCCGTAAATGAACATACAAATGCGAAGAAGCTTTTGATAACCCCACCTCATTAGATACAAACACATGTTCAAAACTATTATAGCCATTTAATTTGAGGAGTTGCGAAATAAAATCACTTGATAAATACATATCTGAAATAAAGTACACAGTTTTGTTGTTTGCTATTGCATAGTCATATACTTTTTTTATTACAGGATTCATTCTTATAAATTTTTTCTCAATATTAAGTTCTATTTCTTTTATCTGGTCGCAAATTACATTTGTTTCTTTTCTTTGGAAAATGTTGTATATTTCATTCAAAGTAATATCTTCATTATTTGACACTTTTCTTGCATTAATCTCTGCGGCAATTCTTTTTCGCTTGAAATGAGTAAGGTTTAATCCCCGTTTTTTAATCTCATGTTCAACGATATCAAAAATATCAGTTGGAAAGAGTACATCTCTTAGTAATGCTGTGTCAAAAACATCAAATGAAATTACATCATTCTCCTTAATTAACCTACAAATCTCCTTAAACTCTTTATAATGTGTTTCTGTCACGTTGGATCTCCTTGTATGAGAATTGCTTATTATCATCTGCCTTATTTATGATTCAATTTAAACTCGTCACATATTAATTTTGATTCTCCTATTTTTCGAACCGATCCCTTTTCCAACCATAAGACCTCATCGCATATTTTTTCAACTTGTCCTAATGAATGAGAAACAAAAATAGCAGTTGTCCCATTATCAACCATATATTTGATTTTCTTTTGACTCTTCTCTCTAAACTTTATGTCCCCTACTGAAAGAACTTCATCAACAATTAGTATATCCGGCATAGTAATAGTGGCGATTGAAAACCCTAGTCTTGCTTTCATACCGGAAGAGTAATTCTTTAGAGGTGTGTGGATAAATTCTTCCAATTCACTGAAATCGATAATTTCTTCTACTTTGGAACGAATCGTTTTCTTTGAATAGCCTAGTAAAAGTCCATTCAAAAAAATATTTTCCATTCCTGAAAGTTCACCATCAAATCCCGCACCTAATTCGATCAAGGGAGCTATTTTTCCATTAGTCAAAACTGATCCATTGGTTGGCTTTATTATTCCAGAAACCACTTTAAGGAGAGTGCTCTTACCTGCACCATTTAAACCTACAATTCCTAACACTTGACCTTTCGGGACAGAAAAACTAACATCGTTTAATGCAAAAAAATCTGTATAACTAATTTCTTGTTTCATCTTTTTTATAAAATAATGCTTAATCGAATCTATTTTCTCGTTATGCAATCTGTAACGCATAGAAACATTGTTAACTTCAATTGAATACATGTATCCTCCTAATAATAAATATCATAAATAAAATATAAATTTATCTTGTTTCTTATAAAAAACAAAAATCCCCACTAAGAAGTATGCTACCGCATAAATTGATGCAACTATAAAATCGGAGATCTCGAACATTTGATTGTTCATTAATAAATCCCTAAACAAAACTAACACTGGATACATTGGATTCAATTCCATTATCCATTTATACTGGACAGGTATAATTTCAATAGGGTAAAAAATTGGAGTCATGTACATTAAAACCATCAATAAGACTGAATATAAATGTCTAAGATCATTGAAAAAAACTGCAATTGTAGAAATAATTAGACCTACGCCTGCCGATATGAACAATATTTGAATTAGTGGTACAAAAAACAACAAATTATAAAATGATAACGGCATACCTGTTACAACCATCACAATTAAAATAGGTAACAAGGACACAAGTGAAGTTAAAAATGAAGAACAAACCTTTGAAAGAGGAAAGAAATATTTAGGAACATATACTTTCTTCAAGAGTTGGCCATTATCATGGATAGAATTCATAGCAAAACTAGTGGCCTCGGAAAAAAAACTATACACTAACCTTCCAGTTAGTACATAAACAGGAAAGTTCTCGATATTGTGTTTGAACACTTCTGAAAATATTACAGTTAGAACGATCATCATTAACAATGGGTTTAAAAAGCTCCAAAGGACACCCAGATAAGATTTTTTGTATTTGAGCTTAATATCCTTCCGGACTAGCTCTACAAATAAATCTTTGTATTTTATAAAGTTAGTTACTCTTTCCTGCATATTTACTCCTTATTTTTTTTTATAAGACATCATAATAAATTCATAAATTGGCCGTATGTGTTTTTAATATGCTAAAATATTGTCGTATCTACAAGTAAAGGAGACTCACACCTTGTCGAATCCAGTATACGGGAAACAAAAGAAGACGTCGAGCAAGGCCAGTTCCAGTTCGGCATCACCACTCTTATGGACGCTGTCCATAGGACTTATCTTATTTTTACTCTGGTCATCATTTCAAGTTGCGTTATTTAACGGACAATTGCTTCAATTCGAAGGCCCCATTTATTGGGCACTCGTCATCACAACCCTCCTGTTCATCGTTTGGGCTTTAACTTGTTACAAAACAATCACACTAGAATCCCAACGAGATTGGCTCAAATTATTCGTCATTTTGCTACCACTAACCTACATACTTTCGCTCATTAGTGCGGCATCGAATTATTTGGCGGTTAACATGATTCTGGTTCAGTGTATTTATGCCATGTTATTCGTTATGACAATGTACCTACTCCAGAACAAACAAATTAATCATATCATACAATCTTCCTTAATAGGAATTGCATATGTAATTGTCGGATATGGTCTATTGAATTGGTTTGGTGCATTCAACTTCGCCGGCAAACTGGTCGGCTGGTTCTCTTCAGGCGTAGTCAATGGGGTATATAATCAAGCGATCTGGAACGATGCAAACGGTCCACGGCTTGCTTCCGTATTCCAGTACCCGAATACATACGCAGCCTTCTTGATGGCATTTCTGTTCATTAGCATCTTTAGCCTGATCCGCACCAAAAAGGTGTATATACAGTTGGTCCACGGATTCATGCTTGTTCCTATCTTACTGTCTCTGTTGCTGACACTTTCGCGGACAGGTCTTGTGATGATGCCAATCGTGTTCGTGATCATCCTGTTGCTGCTTAAACCAGCAAAACAAATTTTATGGTTCATTTATCTTGCCATATCGGGAATAGCTACGATTGCTATCCTGAATCCGGTCAATACCGCCGGACTCGAATTACAGAAGCAGTTCTCGACCGGACTTGCAACTAAAGGTTGGATCTATCTGATTACCGCATCCATCGTTGTAGCGATTATCAACTGGTTGATCCAACGTTGGATCGCTCCAAAGCTTGAAGCCAAGTTCCAAGCTTGGGGGAATCGCAAAGGCGCAAGCCTTTGGATCCCGCTTGGCTCTGTGCTGCTCGCCATTATCGCAGCAGTGCTGCTGTTGGGTACCAGCGTTCGCAACATTCTGCCGGACAGCATCAGTACGCGTCTGGAAAACATCAACTTCCAGCAGCACAGTGTCCTGGAAAGGCTAACCTTCTACAAAGATGCCGCTAAGGTCATTGCGGACTATCCTTTGATTGGTGCAGGCGGTGGCGCTTGGACTGCACTATATGAGAAGTACCAGAATAATCCATACGTCAGTGCACAGGCACATAACTTCTTCATGCAGTATTTGGTAGAAGTCGGGATCATCGGATTTATCATTTTCATGGCATTTATGCTGTATATCTTCTATCAATACGTTCGAAGCTACTTGCGGAGAGACGAAAACGAAAGAGAGTCGCATTTTGTATTTTTCATTTTGTCAATGACCATTCTGGTCTTGAGTCTTCTCGATTTCAACATGAGTTACGTCTTCATCGGCATGCTGGTGTTTATCGGGTTTGGGGGAATGGCGGCAGCGATCGAACCACGGCCCGTACAACGTTTGAAAGTAAGCCCATCTACCGCCCGAGGTATCTATGCTGCCATTGCCGGGATATCGATCATCGTACTGTTGATTGTATCTGTGCGCTTTCTGCAAGCAAATCAATATGCGAATGCAGCCAAGGAGGTTGCACAAACCAGCCAATCTTTTGAAGAGATTAAGACTGCTTTGGATAAAGACCTGGCCATACGTAGTACACACGCTGACTCTCTCTTGACGCTATCTGCTCTCTATCAGCAAGGTTTCGAACAAACGCAAGATGATCAGTTCTATATGGCTGGCATAGATCTTCTTCAAAAAGGGCTACAAGCAGAACCGTTTAACAAAAGTATGGTTAAACAGCTAATCCAACTTTATGAACTTAAAGGTAATAGTGAACAAGCCTATGTTCTCCAAAAAGAATATGCCAACAACTATATCTGGGATATGGAGTGGTATGAACAGCTAATTAGCCGTTCGTTCGATCTAGGATATCAAGCACTTGGACAAGGTGATACGGCTAAGAAGGAATCCTATTTCACTTCAGGTCTGGATGCTTACCAACATGTTGTTGATGGCGTAGAACATTTGAAGACTCTCCCTGAAGGGCAGCTTCAAGGACAGCCATTTGAGCTTACTTCAACCATGATTCTAAATGCGGGGAAAATGAGCTACATGCTAAACGATTCCGCCGGAGCAGCAACGATTCTTAAGGGTGGAGTTGCTGAGGATCTGTCCGATGCGACCAACCGTGAAATTGCCCGTTGGTACCTCGCAGCTCTGACGAAGGACGGGCAACAGGATCAAGCTGTATATGATAAGCTCATTGCTGTCGCACCTAACGAAGCAAACGAAATTAAACAGATCGCTGAACTGACCTTCTAATTAATAACTTGTATCAAGTTAGATCAAAGCAAAAAGGTTTACCCTGAAGGGTAAACCTTTTTTTGTATATAGAAATTTAAAAGTTAGTACTAGTTCGACGCCACAATCTTCTTCAAATAATTCAACAAATCTTCCCGTAGATCGTCATGCTGAAGCGCATAATGAATCGTTGTCTCAATAAAACCCAGCTTTTCTCCCACATCATGACGAAGGCCTTCAAAATGATAGGCTAATATTCTTCTCTGCTCATTCAGACGAGATAACGCATCGGTCAACTGAATTTCTCCACCAACACCTACGGATTGTTGACCAAGGATCTCAAAGATATCCGGTGTAAGAATATATCGTCCCATAATTGCAAGATTTGAAGGGGCATCTTCAGGTTTCGGCTTTTCAACCAAACGTTTAGAGCGGAATACTCGGTCATTGGTTTTCAGAATTTTCTCGCCATCCACAATTCCGTAACGAGACACTTCTTTCCAATCCACCGGCTGAACACCAACGATTGGAGACTGATATTCATCATACACCTCCATCATCTGCTGAAGACAAGGCTTGTTCGCCTCAACGATATCATCTCCAAGCAGCACAGCGAAGGGTTCATCTCCAATAAATTTACGGGCGCACCAAATCGCATGACCAAGTCCTTTGGGCTCCTTTTGCCGAATATAGTGAATATCTGCCATTTCAGAAGACTTACGCACCTCATTTAACAGATCCCATTTCTGTTTATCAGCCAAATTTTGCTCCAGTTCAAAAGAATAGTCAAAATGGTCCTCAATGGCCCTCTTTCCTTTACCTGTAACAATAATAATATCCTCAATACCTGAGGCTACAGCCTCTTCGATAATGTATTGAATTGTAGGCTTGTCAACAATAGGCAGCATTTCCTTAGGCATCGCTTTGGTTGCCGGCAAAAAACGAGTTCCCAGACCAGCAGCTGGAATAATGGCTTTACGAATTCTCATAATTTAACTCTCCCTCTTTATAGAGTAGATGATAAGTATATCTATTCTTTCAATTCTCGAAAGTGCAAAATTGCAAAAAATACATTAATCATCAGGCTATGTAATCTAAAATAGTTAATTATAATATACCAGATATATAAATGCATGTTTTGTATATTCAAGATGATTTTACTAGTATTCTATTCATACTATACTAAACAGGTTACACTTCTCGCCTATATTAATCTTATTTTCTAATAAAATGATAGGGTGATACAAGTTAACAATCTGTACCACCCTATTCCACCCAAACAGCTTACTTATACCATCAACAGCTCCCGAATATCCTGCTCGGATAAGGTAGTTGATCCCCCATCTCCCGGTTCGATCACTTCCGCGATCAGATCCTTCTTGCGCTGCTGCAGTTCCAGAATCTTCTCTTCAATCGTACCTTCCGTAATCAGACGGATAACCTGAACCACTTGCTTCTGCCCCATCCGGTGGGCGCGTCCAATGGCTTGTTCTTCGACTGCGGGGTTCCACCACAGATCATATAAAATGACGGTGTCGGCACCCGTTAGGTTCAGTCCGGTACCGCCAGCTTTCATTGAGATCAGGAATAGCTCGCCTTCCCCCTCGTTGAATCTGCGGCACATGTCGACGCGGCTTTGAGACGGTGTCTGCCCATCCAGATAAAACAGATTTCTGCCCTGCGCAGCCAGCGTCTGCCGAATCAGGTTCAGCATGCTTGCAAATTGGGAGAAGATCAGAATCCGCTTGCCTGCTGCCAGACAATCCTGGACCGTCTCCAGAAGCTGCTCCATCTTGCCGGA
>Ga0209463_1001782_pt1 | contig 12573 bp, 9 predicted proteins | sample AgamicMgSfrz_FD_187169 | JGI IMG/M metagenome (GOLD analysis project Ga0209463, IMG submission 187169) | Agave microbial communities from Guanajuato, Mexico - Mg.Sf.rz (SPAdes) (version 2) | ecosystem: Host-associated > Plants > Phyllosphere > Phylloplane/Leaf | place: Guanajuato, Mexico... | reverse complement strand
GTGAATTATCAAATATTTTGTAGATAAAACAAAGATAAAATCCCCATTAAATTCCCTCTATGGCGATTATAAAGTTTCTGACAAATATTTTCAATATTTTCAGAAAACATTGTTGAATTGTGATATATTCGTATGCTAACTATGGAATTTTTACAAATATGTTAAAAAAATTACATAATATAACTAAATATTGAAAAAATATTGAATTTTTAATAAAATTCAATTTGTAATACATATTTTTTATTAGGGGAGGAAATAAGGGATGAACAAGAAACCGTTCAAAGTTTTGTCATCAATCGCTTTGACAGCTGTGTTAGGTCTTTCATTCGGAGCGGGTGGCCAGTCTGCATATGCTGAAACACCTGTGAATAAGACAGCTACGAGTCCAGTCGATGATCATTTAATTCCAGAAGAACGTTTAGCAAATGCGCTAAAAAACCGTGGGGTAATTGATTCGAAGGCTTCAGAGACAGAAACAAAGAAAGCCGTCGAAAAATACGTAGAGAACAAAAAGGGTGAAAATCCTGGGAAAGAAGTATCAAATGGGGACCCACTTACAAAAGAAGCATCTGACTTTTTAAAGAAAGTGAAAGATGCGAAAGCTGATACGAAAGAAAAGTTAGACAAACCAGCAACAGGAACACCTGCAGCGACAGGCCCAGTTAAGGGTGGTCTAAATGGTAAAGTACCAACTTCTCCAGCAAAGGGAAAAGAATATAACGGTGAAGTTCGTAAAGATAAAGTACTCGTTTTACTTGTAGAGTACGCTGACTTTAAACATAACAATATCGATAAAGAACCTGGTTATATGTATACTGACGATTTTAACAAAGAACATTATGAAAAAATGTTATTCGGTAATGAGCCATTCGCATTAGAGGATGGCAGCAAAATCGAAACGTTTAAACAATATTACGAAGAGCAATCTGGCGGTAGTTATACAGTAGACGGAACAGTTACAAAATGGTTAACAGTTCCTGGTAAAGCTGCTGATTACGGTGCAGATGGTGCGACAGGTCATGATAATAAAGGACCAAAAGGACCACGTGATTTAGTAAAAGATGCATTAAAAGCAGCTGTAGATAGCGGTATTGATTTATCAGAGTTTGACCAATTCGATCAATATGATGTAAATGGCGATGGAAATCAAAAACAACCGGACGGTTTAATCGATCACTTAATGATTATCCATGCGGGTGTTGGACAAGAAGCAGGCGGCGGTAAATTAGGTGACGATGCAATTTGGTCACATCGCTGGACTGTTGGACCAAAACCATTCCCAATTGAAGGTACACAAGCGAAAGTTCCATATTGGGGCGGAAAGATCGCAGCATTCGACTACACAATTGAACCAGAAGATGGCGCAGTTGGTGTATTCGCACATGAATATGGTCATGATTTAGGTCTTCCAGATGAGTATGATACAGACTATACTGGTGACGGTGAACCAATTCAAGCTTGGTCTGTTATGAGTGGCGGAAGCTGGGCTGGTAACATTGCAGGAACAACGCCAACGAGTTTCTCACCACAAAATAAAGAGTTTTTCCAAAAAACAATCGGTGGTAACTGGGCAAATATCGTAGAAGTAGATTACGAGAAATTAAATAAAGGTATCGGTCTAGCAACATATTTAGACCAAAGTGTTACGAAATCTAACCGCCCAGGTATGATTCGTGTTAACTTGCCAGATAAAGATATAAAAACAATTGCTCCAGCATTTGGTAAGCAGTATTACTACAGCACAAAAGGTGACAATCTTCACACAAAAATGGAGACGCCACTGTTCGATTTAACAAATGCAACGACTGCGAAATTTGATTTCAAGTCATTGTATGAAATTGAAGCAGAGTATGATTTCCTTGAAGTACATGCTGTAACAGAAGATGGTCAGCAAACATTAATCGAAAAACTTGGTGAGAAAGCAAATAGTGGAAATGCACATTCAACAAATGGAAAATGGATTGACAAATCATACGATTTAAGCCAATTCAAAGGTAAGAAAGTAAAATTAACATTTGAGTACATTACAGATGGTGGTTTAGCATTAAACGGTTTCCTACTTGATAATGCATCACTAAATGTAGACGGTAAAGTAGTATTCTCTGATGATGCAGAAGGTACACCGCAGTTCAAATTAGATGGATTCGCTGTATCTAATGGAACAGAGAAGAAAAAACATAACTATTATGTAGAGTGGAGAAACTATGCTGGTTCGGATAACGCATTGAAATATGCTCGCGGTCCAGAATACAACACAGGTATGGTTGTATGGTATGCAGACTCAGCTTATACAGATAACTGGGTTGGTTTACATCCAGGACATGGTTTCCTTGGCGTAGTTGATTCTCATCCAGAAGCAATTGTTGGAACTTTAAATGGTAAACCAACAGTAGCAAGTAGTACACGATTCCAAATCGCTGATGCGGCGTTCTCATTTGATAAAACGCCAGCTTGGAAAGTTGTATCTCCAACGCGCGGAACGTATACGTATAATGGCTTAGCAGGCGTACCGAAGTTTGATGATTCGAAAACGTATATTAATAAACAGATTCCAGATGCAGGACGTATTTTACCGAATCTTGGCCTGAAGTTTGAAGTAGTAGGACAAGCTGATGATAATTCTGCAGGTGCTGTTCGTTTATATCGTTAATACAGTAAAACTACCGAAAGATTTTCTTTCGGTAGTTTTTTTGTGAGCAATGAATTTTATATAAAAGAAGAAATTATATATAATGTAACTTTACGAATAGAAATTTATTATATATGAAGTCTATATAAATAATGAAAGAATTGGATAAAAATAGTGGGAGAAGGTGAATGAATGAGTGTTTCTTCTATTGTAAATAAACAAAAAGCATATTTTTATAATGGCCATACGAGAAGTGTAGAAGTGAGAAAGAATAATTTGAAGAAGCTTTATGAAGGCATTCAGCGCTTTGAAGAAGAAATATTTCAGGCATTGAAATTAGATTTAAATAAGTCAGTTCATGAGTCGTTTACAACGGAAGTTGGATATGTATTAAAAGAAATTTCCTTTCAATTGAAGCATATTTCATCGTGGAGTAAACCGAAGCGGGTTCGAACAGCACTCACTCATTTTGGATCAAAGGGGAAAGTAGTCCCTGAACCGTACGGTGTGACACTTATTATTGCACCGTGGAACTATCCGTTTCAATTAGCAATTGCACCTCTTGTAGGAGCGTTGGCGGCTGGAAATACAATTGTTTTAAAGCCGTCAGAGCTAACGCCAAACGTTTCCAAAGTACTTACGAGGATGTTAGAGGAATTATTCCAAGAAGAGCTTGTAGCGGTAGTAGAAGGCGGTGTAGAAAAGAGTACGGAATTGTTAAAGGAACCGTTTGATTATATTTTCTTTACAGGTAGTGTCGGTGTTGGAAAAGTTGTGATGGAAGCAGCAGCGAAACGGTTGACGCCACTCACGTTAGAACTTGGGGGAAAAAGCCCATGTATTGTACATAAAGATGCAAAAATAGATGTAACAGCAAGACGAATTGTTTGGGGCAAGTTTTTAAATGCAGGGCAAACGTGTGTAGCGCCTGATTATATGTATGTGCATGCTTCGGTGAAAGAACAGTTAATCGAGGCATTACGACACGAAATTGCGGAGCAGTATGGAAAAGATCCACTAAACAATGACAATTATGTACGAATTGTGACTGAACGTCATTTTGAACGTTTATGTTCATTTTTGAAAGATGGTAAAACGGTAATCGGCGGGAACTATAAAAAAGAAACTTTACATATAGAACCAACAGTGTTAACAAATGTTACATGGCAAAGTACTGTTATGGAAGATGAAATTTTTGGTCCGATCTTACCAATTGTAGAATACGACAACATAGAAGAGGTAATTGGAACAATTCAGCAACATCCGAAGCCATTAGCGTTATATGTATTTTCTGAAGATAAAGAAGTACAAAAGAAAGTGACAAGTAATATTTCATATGGCGGAGGCTGTATTAATGATGTTGTCTATCATCTTGCAACGCCATATTTACCTTTTGGTGGTGTTGGAAGTAGTGGATTAGGTAGTTATCATGGGGAAGAAAGTTTTCGGACTTTTTCACATTATAAAAGCATTTTAGCCCAATCTACGGCATTCGATATGAAAATTCGTTACTCTTCTACAAAAAGTGCTTTAAAATTCATACGAAAGTTGTTAAAATGATGATGGTGTTTATCAGTAGGCGTAGCCGTATGATAATAGCCCCTTCGTAATGGAAGGGGTTTTTCTGTTCGACATATGTATCATGCAAAAATGAATCAAACATACTACATAAAGAATAGAAGAGAACGCTAAACAACCATTTTTGTTTGGATCGAAACAAAAAATAGTCTATAGAACATAAATATTTATTCATGAATATAAAAATTAAAATTTAAGGTAGATAGGACGGGAAAATGAAAAAGATTATTAAAGTTGAAGCAGTAGAAAAACATTTTGGAAATCAAGTGATTATCCCACCTCTTTCTTTAGATATTAAAGAAGGAGAATTTTTAACAATCTTAGGACCGAGTGGTTGCGGGAAAACGACGTTACTTCGTATGATCGCAGGTTTTGAAACTCCAACTAAAGGGAATCTTTTATTAGATGATGAAAAGATTAACGATTTGCCACCGTACAAGCGCCATATGAATTTAGTGTTCCAACATTATGCGCTATTCCCACATATGAATGTGGAGAAAAATATTTGTTTCGGTATGAAAATGCAGAAAGTACCGGCAGCAGAGCAGAAAGAGCGTGCTGAAGAGGCAATGCGTTTAACGCAGTTACTTGAGTTCCGTAATCGTAAACCTGCGAAGCTTTCTGGTGGACAGCAGCAGCGTGTAGCAATTGCGAGAGCGATTGTAAATAACCCGCGTGTATTATTACTAGATGAGCCACTTGGGGCGTTAGACTTTAAGTTAAGAAAAGACTTGCAACGTGAATTGAAAAACTTACAACGTAATTTAGGAATTACGTTCATATACGTAACGCACGATCAAGAAGAAGCGATGAGCATGAGTGATCGTATTGTTGTTATGAATAAAGGACATATTGAACAAATCGGAACGCCGAAAGAAATTTATAATAAGCCGAAAACGATGTTCGTTGCAACATTTATCGGTGAAAATAATATTGTGAAAAACGGGGAAGGCTATGTAGCAATTCGCCCTGAAAACGTAAAGGTACGTTCGGTTGAAGAGCCGATTTTAAAAGAATACCATCTTGGACATATTGAAGACATTGAGTTTGTTGGAAATATGGAAAAGCTGTATGTACGTGACGAGAAAACATCAGAATTACTAATGGCATATCAAACTGCTGAAGAAGCAACGCAGTGGAACATTGGAGATAATGTATACGTAGGCTGGGAGCAAGAGGACGAGGTGACCTTAAATTGAAAAAAGGGAAATTACTCGCACTACCTACAGTCGCGTGGCTGTTAATCTTCTTCCTAATTCCCCTTCTGTTTGTATTGGCATTTGCCTTCATGCAGCGCGGAGCATACGGAACAGTGGAAATGCAATTTACGTTAGAGAATATAGCTCGTGTGTTTGATCCACTATACATGGGAACGTTATGGGAAACTGTTAAGATTGCAGTTATTACAACAGTAATCTGTTTAGTAATTGGTTATCCATTTGCTTATACAATTACAATTGTTGATCGTAAATACCGTTCAATTCTTTTATTATTGGCAACGATCCCGTTTTGGATTAACTTTCTTGTTCGTTCATACGCATGGATTGTTATTTTACGTTCACAAGGTCTTGTAAACACATTGCTATTAAAACTAGGTATTATTAGTGAACCTTTAAATTTACTATATAATACACCTTCTGTAATACTCGGAATGGTATATTCTTTATTACCATTTATGATTTTACCAGTGTATGCAGCGATTGAGCAGCTTGATAAGCGTAAGCTAGAAGCAGCTTATGATTTAGGTGCAACACCAGTAAAGGCATTTTGGAATGTTACAGTACCAATGACGATGTCAGGGATTGCTACGGGTTCTATTTTAGTGTTTGTTTCTTCTATCGGAATGTTTGTTGTATCAGACGTTATGGGTGGATCGAAAGTAGCGTTAATCGGAAACGTAATTCAAAATCAATTCTTAGGAGCGCGTGATTGGCCGTTTGGATCTGCGTTATCTATGATTGTTGTTCTATTCTCTGTTCTGTTAATTTACTTATATTATCGTGCAACGAAAGTATATAAATATGATGGGAACGGAGGGGAATAGGCAAAGATGAAGAAGTTTTTAGTTTCTTATTCTTGGTTAATTTTATTGTTCTTGTATTTTCCAATGATGGTTTTAATGGTATATTCCTTCAATGATTCTCGCATTAACGCGGAATGGGAAGGTTTTACATTCCATTGGTATACAGATTTATTTCAAAAACAAGATGTTATTGATGCGTTTGTAAATAGTATGACGATCGCGATCGTAACAACGATTGTAACGACAGTTCTTGGCGTGATTTTCGCGATTGCATTGCATCGTTATAAATATCGTTATGAAGGTGCTATTAACGGTCTTGTGTATTTACCAATTTTAATTCCTGATATTTTAATGGGATTATCTTTACTTATCTTATTTAGTCAATTAGGTATGGAACTTGGCAAAACAACAATTATTATTGCACACATTACATTTAGTATTTCATTTGTTGTCGTTATTTTAGCAGCACGTCTATCTGGTATGGGACGTGATTTAGAAGAGGCTGCGAATGATCTAGGAGCAACGCCGTGGCAAACGTTTCGTTATGTAACGTTCCCAGCAATTGCACCAGGAGTTATTTCAGCCGCATTATTAACATTCACATTATCAATTGATGATTTTGTAATTAGTTTCTTCGTATCAGGACCAGGATCAACAACATTGCCATTATACATTTACAGTATGGTTAAGCGCGGAGTATCACCAGAAATTAATGCTCTTTCTACAATTTTAATTGTTGCTATCGTAGGATTAATGGTTCTATCTGAAATCTTCCGTAACAAAGGTGCAGATGGTGAAGAAAACTCTGGAGGACACCTTCCTTTATAATACGAACGATATAGAAAGTACGAGGGGGTAATAAACCGATGAAATTAATGAAAAGATTAGCCGGCGCAGCAATTAGCTTTAGCCTTGTAGCTGGTGTACTTGCTGGTTGTGGTGAAAAGAAAGAAGAGTTAAACATTTATAGCTGGGCTGACAATTTTGATGAGCAAGTGCTAAGAGATTTTGAAAAGAAATATAATGTGAAAATTAACTATGATAAGTATGCAAGTAATGAAGAAATGCTTGCGAAATTACAAGCTGGTGGCGCGAAGTATGATTTAATTCAGCCATCTGATTACATGGTTAAAACAATGGCAAAAATGGATTTATTAGCGCCGTTAGATAAAAAGAATATCCCAAATATCGAAAACATGGTTTCTAATTTCAAAACACCTGCGTTTGATCCAGAGAATAAATATTCTTTAGTATACACTTGGGGTGTAACTGGTATTGCATACAATAAAAAGTATGTGAAAGAAGCACCTACAAGCTGGAATGACTTATGGAATGAGAAATATAAAGGGCATGTAACTTTATTAAACGATTCTCGTGAAGTATTAGGTATGGGTCTTAAGAAAAACGGCTTCTCAAACAGCACGAAAGACGATGCGCAGTTAAAGACAGCAGCAACTGATTTACAGAAGCTACTTCCAAACTTATTAGCATTTGATACAGATAATATTAAACAAAAGTTTATTACAGAAGATGCTTGGATCGGAACGGTTTGGTCTGGAGATGCAGCATTTATCGCAAAAGATAATAAAGATGTAGAGTACGTTGTACCAAAAGAAGGCGGCACAATTTGGGCTGATACGTTAGCAATTCCAAAAGGTGCGAAAAACAAAGAGCTTGCAGAGAAGTTTATGAACTACTTATTAGATGAAAAAGTAAGTGTGAAAAACTACGAGTCAATTGGATACAGTAATCCTAATGAAAAAGCTCATCCTCTTCATAGTAAAGAATATCGTGATAATCATATGATCTTCTTAACGAAAGAAGAATTAGATCGTACAGAATGGCTTGTTGATGTAGACGATAAGCTAAAAGACTATGATCGTTACTGGACAGAGTTAAAAACAAAAGGTAAATAAGTAAGGAAATGCGGTTTCTAAAATAGAAATCGCATTTTTTCATAGTAGGAGGAAATCGCTTGAAAAAGAAGTTGCATCAATATGAGGTAGTATGTATCGTTTTATTACTTGCTGTATTTGGCATTGTTGCTTGGCGCGTACATGCGGGTGGCGTTACAGTGATGGATACATATGTCCGAGCATTAGTAAAAGGATTACAAACAGAAGGTTCGCTTACATTTTTCTCACACTATACAAAATTAGGTTCTGCTATCGGGATCGTAACTACGCTGGCTATAAGTTTACTTGTTTTTTGGAGAAAACGTTATTATGCTGCGATGATCGTGTATCCAATGGGCATTTTAATAACACATCTTGTTAATAAAGGGATAAAAGAAATTGTGAAAAGGGAGCGCCCATCGTTAAATGAAACATTGGATGCGCTTGGGTATAGCTTCCCTAGTGGACATGCAATGTTATCTATTATGACATTCGGGTTTCTTACTTATATTATTGCGGCAAATTTGAAGAGTGTAACTGGAAAATATGTTATAACGATTTTGATGGGAATTGTAATTGTATCGATTGGATTAAGTAGAGTTATTTTAAATGTACATTATCCAACTGATATTTTAGCTGGTTATTGCGTAGGTGGTATTTTGTTAATTATGGCGATTTACTGCCATCGTTTACTTACCAAGAGATTGGGACTTAATAAAGAGAGATAAAAAACGTCTGGAAAAACTATCATTATAGTGTTTCCAGACGTTTTTTGTTTGTACGAAGATGTGATACAGTATAAATGACAATTGAATTATTTAAAGTAGGTGAAAATGTGTGAAAACAAATGTACATAAAGTAGATAAGTGGGGGAAATTAGGAGCTTTTTTGTATCAGTTTCGTTATACAGTAATTGTAGCATTACTATTGGTTGCGATCGCACTCGGTATTTTCGCTCCAAAGCTGCCGGGAGTATTAGGCGGTGATGGTTTCCAAACGGAAGGGGACTATCAAAAAACGAAAGAAATTTTAGATAAAGATTTTAAGAGGTCTCAAGACACACTTCTACTCGTTTTTGAAAAAAATAAGGGTGTTTCACATGAGGAATTTCAAAAGCAAGTAGAGGGAATTGTAAAGAATATACAAGAGAAAGAGACATATGAATCTTTCCATCACCCAGTGCAAAATAAAGAAATGTTACAAGATGATATCGGCTATGCGACAATTTTATTTTCCGGGAAAACAAATAAAGAACGAATGGAAAAGACATTGCAATTTGCTGATAAAATCGAAAAGGAAAGTAATGCCGCATTAAAAGTAACGCCTACAGGGTTTCCAAAAATTAATCAAGAGATTAATGAAAGAACGCAAAATGATTTGAAAGTAGCAGAGATGATTGGGTTACCAATTGCATTTCTCGTATTACTATTTTCATTTGGTAGTCTTTTGGCATCTATTTTACCAATTGTAAATGGGGCACTTAGTGTTATTAGTACGATGGGCATATTATACTTTATAGGTAGCGATAAGGAACTATCTATCTTTGTGTTAAATGTTGCACCGATGATTGGACTTGCACTATCTATTGATTTTGCACTATTATTTGTAAATCGCTTTCGAGAGGAAGTTGCAAAGCGAGCGGTAAAAGAAGCGATAGCAATTACATATCAAACAGCAGGGCGCGCTATCGTATTTTCAGGATTATGTGTATTTGTTGGATTATCCGGCTTGTTTTTCTTTAAAATCGATTATATTCAGTCTGTCGCAATTAGCGGAATGATTGTTGTGATTATGAGTATTTTATTCTCACTCACACTTCTTCCAGCGCTATTATCATTAATTGGGAAACGAATATTAAAAAAGAATCAAGTAGCACATACGCCGGCAAAGGCGTGGCGTAAATTTGCGCAATTTGTAATGAAACATCCAATCGCAATGATTATTGTTGTTACAACATTTATTGTTATTTGCTTATTACCGTTACGTACAGCTAATTTGCAGTTCCCTGACGTAGAAGCTCTACCTAAACAAAGTGATACAAGAATTGCATATGAGAAGTACGAAGAGGCATTTAATAAAACTGCAAAAAAACATGCTGATGTTACGTTAGTGGTAGAGACGAAAAAAGATATGAAAGAAAAAGAAAGTTTACAAAAGATAGAAGAAGTCGTTCAAAAGTTAAAAGATGATAAGAAAGTATATGAAGTTAGAAGCTTATACGACGCGTTAACTCGTATGAAAGCAGATCAAGTTGCTGGAATGTTAGAGTCGCCAGAAGCGGCGAAACTAGCTCCTATATTTGAAGCGTATACGAAAGGAAATAAGACGACGATAGAAATCTTTTTGAAAACAAAACCACGTACTGAAACTGCTAAACAGTGGGTTCGTGATTTTAAACAAAATTATAAAGAAACAGATGTTACGTATTATTTAGGCGGGATGACGACGTTCCAACAAGAGTTAGAAGATGAAATTAAAGATAAAGTTGCAATTGGTATGTCTGTTATATTTGGATCGACCTTTGTTATATTATTATTTGCATTCCGATCTATACTCATTCCAATTAAGGCGATTATTATGAATATACTTAGTTTAAGCGCAACAATTGGAATTGTTGTTTGGTTATTTGAAGGTGGGCATTTTGGTTTAGAAGAGAGTCCTGTTCTATTTGTCTTACCAATCTTTATTTTTGGTCTCGTATTTGGGCTTAGTATGGATTATGAAGTTTTTCTTATTTCACGTATTCATGAGTTATATGAAGAAACAGGAGATAATGATCAAGCAACGTTAGAAGGACTTGTGTCAACAAGTAGGATCATTACATCAGCTGCGTTAATTATGATTGTTGTAACAGGTGCGTTCGCCTTTACTGATATTTTACCAGTACGGCAAATGGGGCTTGGTGTTGCATTAGCAATATTCCTTGATGCAACAATTATTCGTCTTATGCTTGTACCAAGTTTAATGAAACTGTTTGGAGATTGGAACTGGTGGTTACCATTCCGAAAGAAAAGAGAAAAATCATCGTAAAAAATACTCATCTTATAGATGAGTATTTTTTTATGAATAGCAAGACCTACATTTTGCAAATAGTATGTGATAAGAACATTACATATAAGTAGGTGAAGGCAATGTTTCGTTATTTTAAGTTTAAGCTAAATGATACAGTACAGTTTGCAGAAAACGATGGGCATATGTATCGCATTGTCGGTTATCGGTTAGAAAAAGGATATTATCCAAAAGATGAATGGACTCATATCATTTATGAATTACTTAGAGATTTTGATGGGTATACGATGGATGCGGAAGAGGAGGAACTTGTAAAGGTCATTCAAGTAGAGGATGAGTATTACAAAATACAAGAGGTATCGGGCTATCGTTATCCAGTAAAAATGAAGCAAAAACAACAAGTGATGAAAGTAGAAAAAATTGATGACTTATTAGATACGTATAATGATTATAAAAGATTGGCGGATTTCTTTAAAGATTTATCGTATGAGCAAAAAGCGGAAGAAGTATTGCAGGAAATGAAACGGCGTAGAGCGTGAGGGGGCCAGTCTACTATAAGACTGGCCTCTATTTTTGACGGTGCATCAAATTGTGTTTTCCGTTACAATGAGAGAATCAATAGAAATAAGGTGATACAGTATGGAAACGAAGAAGAAGGGCGAATGGTGCGAAATTACTGTTCCAGCGAAATGGAATGGCATAAGTATTGATTCGTTATTAAAAATAGAATGGGAAATACCGAAAAAGTTGTTACATCAGCTTCGTATGGAAAAAGGTATTACCGTTAACGGAGAACAGAGAAGATGGAATGAGCTTTTAAAAGAAGGCGATAAGTTACAAGTGCATATGTTTATGGAAGAAGAATACGATGTAGATCCTGAATATGGTGAATTAGATGTAGTATATGAAGACGATCACGTACTCATCGTAAATAAGCCTGAGAAGATGGATACGCATCCTGCGGAAAAAGGCGGGATGGGAACACTTGCAAACCTTGTTGCTTTTCATTTTCAAATGCAAGGTTTAGAGACGAAGGTTCGTCATATTCATCGGTTAGATAAAGATACGACAGGTGGTGTCGTGTTTGCTAAGCATAGAATTGCTGGTGCAATTATGGATCGTTTATTAATGGAACGAAAAATTAAAAGAACATATGCGGCGCTTGTGGAAGGGAAAGTAAAAGGTAAGCAAGGAACAATTGACGCAGCTATTGGAAGAGATCGCCATCATGCGACGAGACGACGTGTTTCTCCAAAGGGAGATCAAGCCATCACATTTTATAAAGTAGAGAAGTATTTTAAAAACCAAAATGTTACGTTCGTAACGTTACAATTAGAAACGGGTAGAACCCATCAAATTCGTGTTCATATGAGCTATCATGGTAATCCATTAGTTGGGGATGTATTATATGGTGGACAAACGCAATATATGTCTGGGCA
>Ga0209463_1001780_pt1 | contig 12579 bp, 12 predicted proteins | sample AgamicMgSfrz_FD_187169 | JGI IMG/M metagenome (GOLD analysis project Ga0209463, IMG submission 187169) | Agave microbial communities from Guanajuato, Mexico - Mg.Sf.rz (SPAdes) (version 2) | ecosystem: Host-associated > Plants > Phyllosphere > Phylloplane/Leaf | place: Guanajuato, Mexico... | reverse complement strand
TCATTCTCGTTATCGCTACATTAAAAACAGGTAGTGATGAACATAACATTACAGAAAAAGCAAACTTACTATTTATCGTCTTTACGTATCTTTTCCATACGTTAGGTGAGCTATTCTTATCACCTGTCGGACTATCAATGGTTAGTGCGCTTGCTCCGGTAAAATTAGCATCTTTACTAATGGGTGTATGGCTAGCAAGTTCAGGTATCGCCAACATTTTAGGCGGACAACTTGCAAGCTTCACAACCTCACTTGGATACGCTGAAGTATTCACAGTTATTGGCGCTGTGGCAATTGTATTAGGTTGTGTTTTATTACTAATTTCTAAGAAATTAGTGAAATGGATGGATTAAAAAAGATGAGGAATTTCTCCTCATCTTTTTTTATGCCGTTTTACCTTTTTCTATTGCTTGTTCGTACAGCTCTTTATGTTCTTTATATTCACTTGGTACGAAACTCTTATAGAAGAATGAGAACCAGCTGTCTCCCTTTTTATACCCTTCTTCTCGAATTTCTGCTGCTTTTTTATTCAATTTAAACCCTTCAGTAAACCATTTCTTTAACAATTCATTTCTTTCATACTTAGCAGGAACTTTTAAATTATAGTTTTCAAATGCATACTTATAGCCAGCCTTTTCTACTGCCTTTTTTGTAGACTTATAGCCTTTTTCATACGCTGTTTCATATGCCTTCACGTATACTTCTTTCTCTCTATTTCCAGGATTCTTTTCAGCAAGTTCTTTCCCTGTCTTTTCTCCTAATTCAGCTTGTTCTTTTTCAATTTTTTCTGTTCTTTCTTTATTCCCTACTTTGAACCCGTCTACAAAGTTTACCTTAAACTCTGGAGCAACTTGACTATCGTCCATCGTCTCTTGTGCTAAACCTTGTTCTTTTCCTTTTTCAAAATGCGTTTTCTTCTGCTCTTCTAAAGACCATGCGGCTGCATAAGTCGCTTTAAACGCTTGTTTATATGCATCAGATTTTCCAGCTACATGCACTTCTGCATCATTTTTTCCTGCTTTAAAATCAGTTTCTCCATTCTTTTGACCTTCAAGTTGACCTTTTTCCATATCAGCTTGGCGCTGCGCTTCCTCTTGCTTACGTGCCTCTTCAGCTTTTCTTTGTTCTTCAGCTACACGTTGTCTCTCTTCTTCAGCTTTACGCTGTGCTTCTGCATTACGTTGTTTTTCAGCCTCAGCGTTGCGCTGTGCTTCTGCAGCACGTTGTTTTTCAGCCTCAGTATTGCGCTGTGCTTCTGCTTGTCTCTCAGCTTCTACAGCACTATTATTATTCTGGCTAGGAGCTGGGCTCGTTGCACCACTACTAGAAGCTGGTTTATTGTGATAATGATATTCCCCGTACTGTAATCCCCATTTCTCACAATTTGTACGACACGTATGTCCGCCATTAGCATCTGTACGCCCTGGATGCGCATAAGCTGAAATTGGAGCTACCAATAACGCTATACTCGTTGTTAAAAGAAGTTTCTTCACCTGTTGTCTCACTCTTGTTCCTCCCAAAATATAGAATTCTAACTTTATTATACATAAATAGAAGAATACTTAAATACGAACCGAAATATTCTATTATTTCTCAACATTAGTAAAAAAGAAGGTGAACTCTTTAAAGAGTTCACCTTCTTTTTTACTTCTTCGCCTTCGTTCCTACTAAATCACCAGCAACAACATAACGCTTAGAATTATCCTTTACAGATACACATGTAATAAGCGTTATCTCATCTTTCCCATGATCCTCTACAACTTCCCACTTATCAGGAGTCACTTCAGATACACCAGTAACCGCATACTCATATTCATTTTCATTGTCATACAAATAAATTTTATCGCCTTTTTTCAAAGAAGCTATATCACTAAATAAAACACCTTTTTTAGACATATTATGTCCTGCTAATGCGTAATTTCCTTTTCCCATAACTTGATTCTCTTTTACTGTCGCTGCACCTGATAATAAGTTTTTTTCAGTAGAAGCTTTTAAAACAGGCAGTTCTACTGAAACACTTGGAATCGAAATACGACCAATTACTTGTTTCTTATCTAATGATGCATTCGCTACTTCCGCCAAGTCTGGTTGATTAATTTTGGAAGCATCTACAAATTCCGTCTCATGCTTTTCATAATCCATCTTTTGAACAGCCTGCACATTTTCAGTCTGTTTCTTTTCAGCCTGATATCCATCATAAAATGGCTTTCCAATTAACACGCCACCTACAACAAATAGCAGGATTGCTACTATACTATAAATTCTTTGCTTATTCATATACAATTCCTTTCCCTTACAAAATCTTACTCTATATAAAATGATAAAATAATATCGCCATATGTACAAGTATTAGCTGAAAAGAAACCTTCTTGCCGGTGCAAGAAGGTTTCTTTTTAAGCTAATTTATTTCGGTATAGTGATACGTGAAAGATCGTCATCTGAATAAAGAAGATACTAAATGCAATATATATCGGATATGCAGGAACATATAGAATAACAATTGGAGAAAGAGTTAAAAAACCAACTGCACAAGGCAACACATACCATAATGACATAAATGTAGTACGACAAGCCTTTTCTGTAATTGCCTTTTCACGCTCATCTTCTTGAGGAAATAATAGTGGAAACATCCAATACGAGAGCTCTTTATATTTTTTCTTTTGAATTTTATAAATAACGGTCGATACAATACCAAATGTTAAAAGTAACCCGAGCGGTATTAAACTTATTGAAATTTCGAATGGTACTCTCTTCGTTTGAATAAAATTAGCGACTTCAATAGTAAAATAATATAACTCAATAAAAGCCCAGCCTGCTAATACCATTAAAAGTACATTTAGCATATAGGAAAATACGAGTCTATTCATCCTCTTCCCCCTCCTTATTTAAAACAAACACATCTTCCATCTTTAACTGGAACACATCACAAATCATAAGCGCTAATAACAACGAAGGAACGTAATCCCCTTTTTCAATTGCTGCAATTGTTTGTCTCGTTACTCCAACCTTTTCTGCTAATACACTTTGCGAAAAATTAAATCTTGCTCTTAATTCTTTTACTCTATTTAAAATGGTCAAATTTACCACCTCTCACCATTATTGTATGCTTCCCTTAACAAAATGTAAACTCAACTTAACATTAATATTATAAAAAAATCCAACTTTACATTGTAAAGTTGGATTTTATGTTAGTTTAAAATTGTCACTTTAACATTTTTTCTGCCCCAATTACTAGATGAAGCTTTATCTGGCATTAAAACATCGATTTTGTGACCTTTAATTGCGCCACCAGTATCTGCTGCAATTGCTTGCCCATAACCTTCAACATATACAATAGAACCTAATGGAATAACACTTGGATCTACAGCAATTAATTTCATTCCTGGGTTTGCAGTTAAATTATAAGGTTTACCACCTGGTCCCCATGCAGAGTATACTTGTTGACCTGATCCATAACCATTTTCAGATGGATCTGCTGTATAAGCTGTTGCGTGTACATAAAGTTCTTTCCCACCAGCAGCTGGTTTCGAAGGTTGTTCAGGCTCTACCTTCGAATTATTACTAACAACAGGTTCAGCTGGTTTAGCTGGTTTACTAGCTTTTTCTTGCTTTTGCTTTTCAGCAATTTCCGCTTGTGCTTTCGCTAAAGCTTCTTGCTCAGCCTTTGCAGCCGCTTCTGCTTTTGCACGCTCTTCCGCTGCGATTCTTGCTGCTTCTTGCTCACGAGCAATCGTTTCTTGTACTGCCTTCATATTTGACTCAATTTTAGCTTTCTCTTCCGTAGCTAAATTAAGTTGACTTGCAACCTCATTATATTTAGCTTGAACTGCTTGTAAGTTATCTTGACGTTTTTTCAAGTTATCTTGCAGTTCAGCTTGTGCTTTTGCTAATTTTTGTTTGTCTACTACTAAAGATGCTTCTTTTTCGTCAATTGTTTTCTTATCTTCTTCAATTTGACGAAGATCTTGTTCTTGTAGACGTAAAATTTCTTTATCAGCTTCTAGAATAGTAGAAACTGCGTTCATACGTTGTAAGAAGTCTGCAAAGTTTTTTGACTCTACTACAACTTCTACTACTAAACTTGTATTTGAACTGTTTTGAACAGAAACCATACGTTTTCTCATAATATCTTTACGAGCAAGGACTTTATCCTCCAAAACGACAATTTCTTGCTTTTTTTGCTCAATCTGCTTATGTGTTTCATCGATTTTACGTTGAATAGCAGCTTGATCCTCTTTATTTTTTGCAATTGTATTATTTAAATTATGTAGTTCGTTTTCGATACCTTTAATTTCTTTATTAACAGCTTGCTTCTCTTGCTCTTTCTTTTGCATTTCTGCATCGTTTTGCTGCAATTGCTGTTGCATGTTGTTAAGTTTCTCGTCGTTTGACTCTGCTTTAACAGCGACTGTACTAGAAAGAACGATAATTCCTGCTAATACTAGACTACTGATTCGCTTAAAATAGTTCATAATCCGACTCCCTTCTTATACAGTTATACATGATTTATTTTACAGTTTGTTTACAAAACGATTAAATACAGTTTATTTTTCGTGACGAAAAAAAGAGAATTATGAATAAAATGTAATAGATTCTTAAATATTTAACAATTCCTATATTTAAAAAATACAAAAGATGCTAAAATCCAAATATAGAGAAAATATAACTTTCGAAGGCGGTTGAAATAAATACATGTTTACTCAAAAAAAATCACTCCAACATACAATTGCTCAATTAGAAGAGCGTATACAAGAATTAGAAGCAGAATTAAAACAAAAAGATATCGAAAAGCAAGAGACTATTTCTACTATCCACGATCGTGTACAAAGCGTTATCCAAGAGCATCAACTTGTAAATAACCAACATAATACACTTCAAAATTTAGTTCAACAATTAAGTTCATGTTTCGAAAATGTTTCAACACGTACGACACATTCCAATGAGTTAAATAATGAAATGTTACAAAAGGAACAAAGCTTAATTCAGTCTATTGCAGAAATTATTGACTGCTCTAATGAAGGAAAAGAATCCGTTCACCGCTTACTTATTGTAATTAATAAATTAGGTGAACAATCTCAACGCACGTCTAATAGTATGAATCATCTAAGCGAACGCTCAAAGGAAATCGAGCAAATTGTAGAAGTCATTCAAAACATTGCAGCACAAACAAATTTACTTGCATTAAATGCGAGTATTGAAGCCGCACGTGCTGGAGAGCACGGTAAAGGATTCGCCGTCGTTGCCAATGAAGTAAGAAAACTAGCGGAAAGTACAGCAGAAAGTACAAAAAACATCGGCAACTTAACGAAAAAAATACAAGAAGAAATTGAAAAAGCATATGATAACACAAAAGATAATTTACATTTAGTCGATGAAGGTGTAGAAATGAGCGCCGATACAAATGCTAGAATTGAAAATATTTTAGTTATGATTCAAACGTTACAAAATGGTGCTACAAATGTTATTAAGGCTATCGAAAACCAAAAGTCTTGTAATAATGACATATTACGAGAATTCGCTAACACACAACAAATGTTCCAAAAATTAAATACTACTATTATGAATCATATTCATGATGCTGAAAAAGTCGATGTTCAATTGTCTAAAAGTCTTCAAGGAACAGTGACTTCTTAATTAAAATTAAGAATCCCTTATACTGCTATAAGGGATTTTTATTTTATTTTGAATATTTATTTCTTTTCAATATTCATCCATATCTTTGTTATAATGGAAAAGTTGTTTCTTTCAACTAATAAACAAGGAGGTTATTATGGAACAATTTTACTACGTTTTAAAATATTTAATTCTCGGTCTGTTCCAAGGACTAACAGAACCAATTCCGATTTCTTCAAGTGGTCATCTCGTTTTAGCACAACATTTGCTAGGACTAAAAATAGAAGGGTTTAGCTTCGAACTACTTGTTAATTCAGCTTCATTATTAGCTGTATTACTTATTTATAGAAATGATTTAATTCGTCTAACGAAGAATGGTCTCTCTTATATATTTACAAGAGCAGAAGACGCAAAATCAGATTTCTTCTTTATTATTTATCTTGTTATTGCAACCATTCCAGCAGGTGTTATTGGTGTTTTATTTAAAGATTACATCGATCAGTACTTAAAAGGTGTGAAGATGGTTGGGATTTCCCTTCTTATTACTGCTGTCGGCCTTTGGATTATTAGAAATTTACGCGGTCGTAAAAATGATGGCGACCTTTCTATGAAAGATGCAATCATCGTCGGATTAGCACAAGCTTGTGCACTGATTCCCGGAATAAGCCGATCTGGTGCCACAATCGTAGCAGCAATGTTACTTGGTATGAAGCAAGAAACAGCTCTTCGCTTCTCATTCTTACTATACATTCCTGTTAGCTTAGGTGGCTTATTGTTAAGCATTACAGACATTGCAAATGACCCAAATCTAGACACATTATTCGTACCATATGTCGTTGCATTCATCGCAACATTTATCATGACGTATATTTCACTAAAATGGTTTATGAACATTATGGCAAAAGGAAATTTAAAGTATTTCTCTTTCTATTGTATTATCGTAGGTGTACTTACTCTTATTTTCTTATAAAGTGAAACTTACAAATCGAAAGCGAGTCATTCTATTACACTAGATGACTCGCTTTTTTATACCTTTATTAAGTTAAAACCTATCATTTACTTCGAATTTCCAGAATAGTATAATAACGATCAAGTTCACTATTATAGTAATTCTATCTTTCCTACTATTATCGTAAAAGAGGTGTTTATATGCTTATAGTTACTAAACTCATTCACATTAAGTACGGATATGAAAGTGAGCTACTTTGTGAGCTTAAACAATATTATCCTTCCCCTGGAACGAACGGTTTTATTAACATAGAGTTTTCACATGTTCATCGTACAAATGATAAGACAGAATATATGTTTCGTATGTTATGGAAAACACAACAAGATTACCATACATGGCTTTCTCAAAGAGAAGGCCATGTAACTTTGAAGTACAAAATACAAGGCTATATCCTTTCTTCCAAATCAAATGCTACCTATGTGCATTAACTCTTCTCTTTTTATTCCTTGCGAGGAGAAAAATGATAAAGTGAAACTTTAATCCTCACCAATCGTGCTTCCCACAAATAGCGGGATAAAGAGCCCTCTTACTTTTCATACTGTAAGAGGGCTTCTCTTATGCATACACTTTCTTTTCTTGACAATACAAACGAATAACATGTTTATTTTGTTGAAATACATCATGCGTCAGACGAATAATAATAAAGTTTCGTTTTGTTTGATCATCATGAACAAAAATCTGTTCTCCCTCCTGAAAACGCCATGCACTTTCAAAAGTCGTAATATGATCCCCACTTACAGAAAAAAGTTCATATCGCATCTCTTGTACCCTCTCTCAACTTATATAATCACAATATCCTTATATTAAATTTATTATAACTTAATCCCTATCAAATTAGTAATTTTTTCTATTTCGAAAGGTTTTAACTTTGTATTTAAATATTTTTAGCGCTATAATGATAAACGAATTTTTATTGAAAGGAGTTTTACTTTGACTGCATATTTATTTCCAGTGAAAACAGCATTTATTTTATTTCCTTTTTTAGCAATGTTTCTTTTAATCCCTTTTTTAATATTTAATTATCGAAAATACGGTTATTTAAATAAATGGCGCTCATTTATTTTATACTCATTATTACTTTACTTATTAAATGCCTATTTTCTTGTTATTTTGCCGTTGCCACAAACGTTTGATACTTGTAGCCTACAACCGGCTAATACACAACACATGCAACTCGCACCATTTTATTTCATACAAGAGATTAGTAGTCATACATCGGCAGTTTTAACGAAACCAGCTACTTATTTCTACTTATTAAAAGAGTCTGCGTTTTTACAAGTTGCCTTTAACGTTCTATTAACTGTTCCATTCGGTATTTACTTACGTTATTATTTCCGACGTAGTTTCTTACAAACAATTTGCATTTCCTTTTTCCTTTCACTATTTTTCGAGCTAACACAAGTGACTGGATTATACGGTATATACAATTGTGCATACCGATTATTTGATATCGATGATTTGTTTTTAAATACATTAGGTGGCGTAATTGGTTTTATCATTGCACCAATATTTACGTACTTCCTTCCAAAAACAAACGAGTTAGATAGTCATATTGATTTGGAAACGAAACCAGTCGGATTCATTCGTCGTCTTATCGCGATGCAAATTGATTGGATTTTCTTATCTATCGTTGTACCTGTCATTAAAAACAAAGGAAATTCTTTCTTCGTTTCTAATATGCAATCTTACACCAATATGTATGAACTCATTTTCATTACGTGTTCAATCCTTATTTACTTTATTATTATTCCATACTTTACGAATGGAAAAACAATTGGGAAAGCATTGCTTCGCATTCACCTGAAAGGAAAATCAGATCGTATTACATTAAAAGAACTATTTATTCGATACGGTATATTTTATTTTGCGTTAGGCGGAATCAATTATATTCTTTCTAGTAGTTCTATGTTAAATCATACAGAACCTTTAGTATTACTCGTTACATTGTTATTCCTATTCATCATTAACGGCCTGTTTATTATTCATGTTTTACTGCATGTATTTAGCCGTGATAAACTACTATTTTATGAGCATATTAGTCATACAAGAAATGCAATTACACTAAAAAAAGCTGACAAATAATTATTTGTCAGCTTTTTCATATACATAATGTGAAACTTTAATCAACCCTCCCAAAACGAGCGGTTATCTCCCACCGAATTTTGAGATGGGAGTATTACTGCCCGTTAATGCGGGATAAATAACTTTTCTCCATAAGGATTAAAAAACATTCCAAGTTCATCTAGAGACTTCCTCGCCTGTAAAAACGAATGAAACTCTGGATATATATCTTGTAATTGCTCATACGATAATGTATGCATTTTCCCCCAATGCGGACGCCCTTCATACTTCAGAAAAATTTTTTCCACTTCGCCAAAGTAAGCAGCATATTTCATACCTTTATACATATGAACAGCGATATACGCTGAATCTCTTCCATAGGCTGGACTAAGCCATATATCATCACCTTTCACATAGCGGCATTCGATCGGGAAGTGCACCTTATACTTTTTCTTTTCAATAAGATTTGAGATTTCTTCTACCACAGTCCTCATATACTTTGAAGGAATGCTATACTCCATTTCATAAAATGGTACCGTACGTGATGTAGCAAATACTTCATAGCTCGGGCCAATTATTTTTGTGTTTGGTACAGCCTTAGCTGATAATCGACTCACTCCTTTACTTATAGAAGGAAACCATTTACACCCTTTAGATAGTAAAGAGAACATCCTATTTTCAAGTAACTCCACCTTTAGTTTATGCCATTTCAAATCACTGCCTGTATTCGTTGTTTCGTTCGTAAGTTTTACTTGTACTTCATCAGAATAAGGAAAAACGAAAAATTCAAAGTGACGATGCTTCTTATACTCTTCTAGTTTGTTCATTACAGTAGATAATGACTGTTTTTCACTTTCATAAACGAGTGAATACGCTGGAATAACCTTCAATTTTATCTTTACAATGATACCTAACATTCCAAGTGACAACTGAAACGCTCTCCAATATTCTACGTTCTCAGCTTCCGAACAAACTATACTCTCACCATTAGATAGAACTGCCGTAATCTCTATAACTTGTGTTGATAAACTCCCAAAGGTAATACCCGTTCCATGAGTCCCCGTACTAATCGCTCCTGCAATAGATTGCGAATCAATATCCCCTAAATTTTCTTGCGCATAACCTTTTTCCTCAAGTAACTTCCCTAAATCATATAACTTTGTTCCTGCCCATACTTCAGCAACCATCTTCTCTGCATCAATATTCACAATACCCTTCAATTCATCTAAAGAAACTAAAACTTCTTCCGTTTGCACAAGGGGGGTAAACGAGTGTCCTGAACCGACAACACGAATTTTCTTTCCCTTTTTTCGCGCAAGCCCCACAACTTCTACTACATCTTGTATACTTTCTGGATACATCGTATAATGCGGCGTTCCTTCTACATTCCCTGTCCAATTTCTCCACTTTTGTCCCTTTATAGAAAGCATTGGCCATCCCCCCGATATGTTGAATACTCCCCGACAATCTCTCCTTTTTTAACACGATACAAAAAAGGAAAGCGTTCACATAATTCACCAGCCTTACTATGACGAAACAAAATGGTCTCTCCTATATCCACTCGTTCCTCGCCGTTATAAAAAATTGGCGTTTGTACCTCGCCAGCACCTTCTAAAGCTAATAATTTTGCACCCTTCGGTCTCCAAACTTCAGGCTCTTTATCTTTTCCAACTGCTCCTGAAGCAATATATCCACCACCTAGGCAAGTGTAAATAAACGGGACTGGTTTACGCACAACTGGTAAGGCAAATCCGACCGCTGGATGAAATTTCACCTCTTTATAATAATCAAACAGCTTCGGAGAATAAAAAGCAGAACCTATTGTAATCTCTGAAACTGAATTATCTTTCTCAGTTGTTTTTATGCTTCCTGTTCCGCCTCCATTTACAAACCTTAGCTCAATACCAAGGTTTTGTATTGCTTTTACAATATGTTCTCTTCTTTCTTTAACTTCTAACACTGATTTCTTCTTTAAATACGAAATCACCTTACTTTTCAGCCATTGATTTGGTATACGATCGCCTACCCCAGCAATTTGAGCTTCATAACCCATCACACCATCTAACATTAAATATGATGACCTTCTCACCTTTTCTACTACTTTCAACGCATCCTGCACATTTTTTACTGGGGATCTTTGTACACCAAAATGAAATTGAAAGAAACGACTACTCATATCAATATCCAAACAAACACGAAAACATCCTTTAGATTTCTCAGCAATTTTTTCTAAATACACAATATGCTCTTCACAATCCACCATACAAGTTATAATGAAACCTTTCTTTGTTAGCAAACTAATTTCATACAAAGCTCTTTCATCATAAGCAGGATATCCAAGCAATAAATCATTAAATCCTTGTTCTATTAAAAATAAAGTCTCTCTAGGTGAAAAGCACATAATACCTTGAAATCGATCATTTGCAGCTAAAATCTTTTGCATAATCGGAACAGAACGTAACGATTTACTCGCTATACGAATCTTCTTATTTCCACTTAACTCTATAATTGATTGAATATTTCTATCTAAAGCCACTTCATCCAAAAATGCACACGGTAATGGAACTTCTTTAAAAATTCCTCGATCCACATTTTTCTCTCCTCTTCTCAATATGTCTTATACATATTGGAAAGAAAGTGTGATTTTCCTGTTTGCAAATAAAAAAAGTTTCTTCTTTACGAAGAAACTTTTTGAAACTACTTCATAGAAATAGTCGCCTCTACTGGATAATGATCAGAGTAATCATTATACGTATATTTTTGGAACCATGATGTAACAGTCCATTGTGGAGATTTCGGCTGTAACACCTTATTCTCTATATACGGTGGGTTCGCATGGTCTTTACTTGCAATAATATAATCTAAATACTCAGCAGGACTATCAGGGAAATTATATTTTGCAATACTGTTTGTCGTTGCATCCCAAGTCGCTGTATGTCCAGTATAAGATGGTACAGAAGCGTTCAATGTTTTAAACATAGATGCATACTCTGAATCATTCTTGTTCTCTGTATTTATTTTATTTACGTTCATATCACCACCAATTAACACATACTCATTATTTGGTATATTTTTATTTTTAATAAAATCTTGAATTTCTTTTAATTGGTTCGTACGTACAGATGCTGGTGAAGTTTTTCCGCACATACTATCTTCCGCCTGCAAATGCGTCCCAATTACGTGAACGAAGCGATCATTTTTCTTAATTTTCGTATATACAAATCCTTTATTCGATAAATTATCTGGCCCGCATCCTTTTGCAAATACATATTGAATCTTTTCAGCGATTGGCCATTTGCTGACAATCGCAACGCCACCATCTTCAGGAGTTGAAGATGAATAGTTCCCTAACGTTTTATCCCATTCGCTTCCACTACTACGACCTAATACTGCTGTTTGATTTGGATATTCTTTCTTCAAATTGCCTAATAAACGATCTGATGCGCTATTATCAAACACTTCATTTAATATAACAACATCTTGATTCTTTATATAATCTGCCGCCCCAATTAAATCAGCACGCTCAGTTTGTCCCCAGTTTGGATATAAGTTTGTTGATAGCATATATACATTATGCGTCATCACTTTTAATGTATCATTTTGATTTGTAGATGCTTCTGCTTGAGCTGACGTTCCGCTATATAAAGCTCCTAAACCAACACCTAAGCTAAGTACACCTTTTAGCAATTTACCTTTCACGTTTCATACCTCCATGTATTGTATAGTGATAAAAAGGCCAAATACTCTATTCTGAGATTTGACCTTCTTCAAATACTTAACGATTTCCGTACGTATCAAACCAAAGCTGAATATATCCAGCAGTAACACGTTGTGCATCCATTAAACGCTTACCTGTCATTGGTGTAACTTCAGCGCGCCATTTATCTGCATATTCT
>Ga0209463_1001779_pt1 | contig 12581 bp, 13 predicted proteins | sample AgamicMgSfrz_FD_187169 | JGI IMG/M metagenome (GOLD analysis project Ga0209463, IMG submission 187169) | Agave microbial communities from Guanajuato, Mexico - Mg.Sf.rz (SPAdes) (version 2) | ecosystem: Host-associated > Plants > Phyllosphere > Phylloplane/Leaf | place: Guanajuato, Mexico... | reverse complement strand
ATCAATACAGCCTGCTCTTTTATGTCTGATAGAAGAATCATTAAATCAATTCGTTTACTCATAGGTATATCTTGTTTATCAAATATGGAAATAATTTTTGTTTGATAGTCATCCATAGTTGTATGTAGTTGATATTTTGCTTCTCGAATGACTTCTTTCTGATTTTTAATAAGTATCATTTAAAAATTCTCCCATCATCTTCATACATATCCTAATTAAGGATATATAGTTGGTATCCCTTAATAAAAAGAAAGAAACAAATCTTTAACAAATAAAGACATGTTTCTTTTAAAGTTCCAATCCATTATATTACTTTACCCTTTGTATTAAAAAATAAACATAAAAAAAAGAAACTAATTATTACAGAAATACTCAAAGAATGAATATATGATTACCGATAACGGTGATTGCGCTAACTAAAGATATATATGAGATTCATCTACATTTTATTCATCCAAATTGGATAAGATCATTTATTCTAAAGTATCTATAGTTAAATTTAAACCAAGAAGCGCTTGCTCTAGATTTGCTTTTATCGTTATTTTGCTAAAATCAATTCCTAGTTGAATCATTGTCTGGGCAACTTCTGGACGGATACCAATTAATATCGTTTTTACCCCAAGAAGACCTAATGCGTCTACAATTTTAAAAATTTGATGAGCAACCATGGTATCTACAATCATCACTCCGGAGAGGTCAAATAGCAAATGTGATAATTTTAGTTCATTTGCTTTTCTCAGTGTTTCCTCTAGTAAAAGCGTTGCTCTTTCCGTATCTACCTCCCCAATGAGAGGGAGTATGGCAATACCTTTGGTGATTGGAACCACCGGTACGGATAATTCAAGGAAAGCACTCTTTGCTTTTTTTAGTGTTTCTTGATGAATATTTACATACGTCAAACTAAAAACATAAACAGCTTTATCTAATAAAGGGTCAATGATAGCGATTAATTCAAATATTGTGTCTGTAGGTATATTATGATCTCTTATTTCTTCTTTAAGGACTTCCCATATGAACTTTCGATAATAAGTTGTATCTTCAAGGGCTTCACTTAGAGAAATTCCTAGATTTGATGCAAATTCTCCTGACTCTTTTCCCCATTTCACTATTTGATCAAAAATTGTTTTCTGATCGATTTTTTCCATGAGAGCCTTTCCGAAATAGCTGATGAAGTTTGCTCTCAATTCAATAATTTCTTCATTTGTAAGATTGACGTCTTTTATTTCTTTAAGATCGGCCATTCTATTGGTGTGTACCATTTGTGCAATTTCGTACTTTTTTTCTAAGATTTTTTCTCCTAGAAAGTGCAAATTATCCACTTAATTCGTCCCCCGAGCTTAACTACTCTAAAAAAGTAGTTTTAACTATTTTATCATTTAAAAGCAAGGCTGCATAATTAGGAGTTGAAGGTAACTAGAATGTTCCAAAAGTAATAAAATCTTTTTAATTAATTTTTTAATTCTGGAAATGGTGATTATGTTAACTGAAATTCTATATAATAAACAATAATTTTTTTGAAGGATATACTAATATATACAGTGTGTATGAAGCTTTTATACAGTTAATTTGTATAGATTATATGAGGGGATAATGTGGAGAAGAAAAAAGAAGCAAACGTGTTAAAGGATGCGGTTAAGTCTTTTGCATTAGGTTTACTGGTAAGAGATTCCTGGTTCAATTTCACAAGTCCTAGTGTATAATGAGACTACCTTGTAACAAATTCTTTTTTATCACACAGATGCTCCTGGCAGAGCGTCTTTTTTATTTATCCCTATATGGAAGCAATCGAAAACTAAGTCGTTATAAGTCACAAGTATGACTGTAGTGTTGGTATCGAAGCGTTAGGATTGCCGCCAGGAATATGATCTTTGTAATAAGGAAAATTTTAATCTTGTTTTACCACTAAAAAAAGTCCAACAGGCGTTTTTTCCCACGTTTTATCCGTTGTAACTGTAATCAACAATTTCAATATGCATTATGAAAATAAGCGAGCTTGTTATAGTACTTGTGAATAATAATTAAATCATGATTCACAGGTTTTCTTGCTACTTCTTCCCTCCTTCTATCTTACCAGTATGAAAAAAGAATCGTCTTCAACCTCGATTTCCTTCTCAAACTTTTGCTTTTTTTAACGTTCCATTTTTTGTGCTACATTTCTTTTTTTGTAGAATGTGCTCCATTATTCCGTGCAAAAGATTTTGTAAATCCATTTTATAATTTCCCTTTTCTCTCTTTGTCATAATCCTTTATCTCTCTTAAGTATCTCCTCCTTTTTAAGCCGACTTTTAAAGATTCTCAGGAAGAAATGTTCCTTTCCTGTACATTGTGGTTCCCCACTACAAAAGAGAGAAGAGCATAAGGGGTTTTTGCCCCCACAGGACGTGTGGGGCTAGGCAGGGCCTAGCTTAACCGTGATATCATGAAAACCCTCAAAGTGGCGACCCATTGGCGAGTTAGTGGCGACACCCCTTTTTTTATTTCATGGCTAAATCTTGTTTCAACTCATTCAATTTCTAGAATTTCTCTTATAAACTTTTTCGTTCATTTTCATAGAGGTGAATGCTTTCATCACTGGATTGAATAGCAACTTTTTTATCGCAATTTTTGATTCTGTATTAGCTTTTCTGTAGTTTTTCATTTTCTTTTTCACAAAATCTTCTTCTAACTCATATGAACCTGCTGTGGACATGAAAAAAATAAATATCAACATCCTGTGAACGTGTATTTTTTTAGAACGGTAATCGTTTATAGAATAAAAATTGATTTACGAGTGATAAAAAAGCACACGTAAATCAATTGTATTGTAAGCAAAAAGAAATGGCCATTTTGAACATGAACGTGCGAAAAAAATAAAAAAAGATCGTTTGCTTCTGTCTTATTTTTCCCAAAAAACACTTCAAAAGGAAGTGACCCTTGAGGGGACATTTATCAAATATGAGGGTACGGTGAAGGGGTTTCTGGCACAAATGCTGTAATCACTGAAGGGGCGGTGGAGGGGCTATCCCTTAATTTGAGGGTGCGCTGAGGGGGTTTCTGCAAACATTTCCTTGTACCCAAGGTTTTGTTAGGCTCTGCCTAACCCCACACAGCCTGTGGGGGCAAAAACCCCTTATGCTCTTCTCTCTATTTTTAAAAGGGCACTACTATTTTGGGAATTTCAAATAAAATATAGAACCTAAATTAAGAAATATTGATTCTACTGCAGTTTAAAAAATTGTTGAGTTAGTACAGAAACACGACTCATCCTGACAGCAGCTTTTTAAAAAATCAAGTTCACACATTAGCTATTTTTAGTCAATACTCTTACCCAGAAGAACCTCTTGGAAGTTTGCTTGGGGATCACATTAAGACGATAGGACAGTGTACAACTTGAATGGAAAACCTGAATGATATGTTAAAAGAATTAATCGGAGAATATGAAGATGATGAATAAAACACGCCGAATGATTTCACTCGATGAAGACACCCATCCATTCATTCAAAGTTATATGCTTAAACAAAAATGAGATATCTTGATGGTGCTATATCTGACATTTGTATCAGATTCAGTTACAAGCAAAAGAAAGAATGGAATGTAAAAATCATTACAGAAACTGTTTCTATTGAGTTGAAAAACACTTTAAAAAAGGAACTTAAAAAATTATAACTTGGCGTTAACAATACCCAAAAGCATGTGCAAATTGCCTACGATATAGGAACACCCCCCACTTCCAATTCAAAAAAAAGCAGCTTCTACATGGAGTAGAAACTGCCCCTATCATATTTTTAACATGCTGCATAGGGTGATTTTTTCTCACCCTCTTTATAAAAAAGGATGACAAAAAATCACCCTCCCCAGATTCCACAAATTCAGCTATGATGAAGTCGACTCTTAAAGAAATAATGAGTGAATCGTAGCTAAAAATACTTCTTTTGATATATTTTGCTAATTTTTTATTGAATTATGAAACGACTTAACGCTATAATAAAACTAACAAAAACGTGCGGAATAGAAAAAAGACTTCAACTGTTTAAGAAGTGCGGGTAACACTCTTAAACCGTCCCCCCTATTTACGGTAGGGAAAACACTTGTCGAAGTCTCTTGTTAATAGAGTTAGTTTTGTACAAAATAAAACTTATGTTTTTATTTTATACGAAATTGACATCTATTTCAAGGGCTTAGTTCATCTAAATCAAGGCATTGTTTTCCTTTTACAAGGGAGACAATGTCTTTTTTGTGTTCCTTAAAGGAGAAGATGAACAAATGACAAAGTTATTGACTTGCTATTTAAAAGATGTAGAGACCTTCAATGGACCATTCACATGGTTATGGAAACAAAAACCTACCCTTCGTAAAAAGAAAGAAGCGTTTTTAGAAACCCTTCGTACTCATTTTAAACAACAACAATTGGCCTTACATAAAGAGTTCCCTAAAAAACGGATGGAAATGTTAGATCACGTGATTTATAACCTTGTAGCTACGGGTATTCAGGCGATCCGTTCAGAAACCCTTATGAAAAAATTCAACGTATCTAAAAGTACGGTTTCCCGATTTGTGAAATCATTAAAAGATACACCCTTTATACTTGTGGCACGTTACATTAAAGAAGATACAACAGGTGCTCATCCTGACAGCTATGTATTTGTCCTTAAAAACCATAAGAATTTTAATCAAATTTGTGATGAAATCTTTTTTGCCCATGATACAACTGGTGTCCAAACGCTTCAACAAGAAGAAATGACAACTCCTGTGACAACTCCTGTGACAAGTCCAGAAAGTGCCGAAAACGTTGATACACCAAGCTTTGAGGGCCAAAAAGAATCGTCCTCCTTTATTAACCTTGATTTACCTGTAAATCATATAAATAATCATTTAATATCTGCTTCACAGTCATTTGCGTATATCAAAGGTGTGCCCAAAAAAGTAAATAATGTGTATGCAAGTAAATATGGTCATCAACTAAAAGATTTTTATGCTCGTATTCAAAATGCTGCAAAAGCTGTGAAACGAGATACAGAGATTGAGATTATCAAAGAACAAGTACATGAAGTCGCTTATACAGCAATTATAGGCTTAGATAAATATGTCCATGAAGCGAATCATAAGGGTACTCCCCTATCCCTGGATGAAATGTGCCGTCTTGTTTATCAAATTGCTTACAATCAATTTACCAATCTACTTAAAGGAAATACAGAAGATCAAATATCTGAGTCAACCATACATACAGAAGCCCAAACAAAAGCCTTACCTAAGCTTAAACATATCATCCGTAAGGAAATCGTTCCTGCTTGGTTAAAAGATGAACAGGAGCAAAAAAAATGCACACAAGAAGCAACTATTCCTCTGGATCAACAGCTTGAAATGATCCAATTAAAGCAAGATTTAGGGCAAGAACTAACGCCAGAAGAAGAAAACGTACTCCAAGAGCACAGTTCTACGTACAGTTCGTTCGAAATGGCGCAGCTGAAACAAGATCTAGGACAAGCCTTAAAACCAGAAGAACAAGCTTTACTGCACCAACATGAACAGTTAAAAGGATCAGTTTCTTAATAAAAAAAATGTAGAAATCCCTTAGAAGCTAATATTTTAATAGTTATTGTTTATTTAGATGTATGTTCTAAATAAACAATAACTATACATCTACGTACGAGGAGATTACGATGCCCCATAAAATGACCCTAACAGGTTCTGCGACAGGACCATTACGAGAATACGATCGCTACGTTGCCTTTGATATGCATGAAAAAATCTTAATTCAAGGAGAGCCTACGTTAGATATTCCCATTGACGAATATCTTGGGGGAATTGGTATTATCTGCTTTCAAATTACCGTTCTTCCGAATAAAAACGATAAAGAAACAAATGAGTCAAAAGATGAAAAAGAAGCAAAACAAGAGGCTTCTGCGCTTTCTGAAGCATAAAAGAGCAGTGAATCTGCCAAACAAGTAGAAAAACAAGATCCTGTCTCTCAACCCATAGCAAAAGAAGAGCAAAAGGCTGCGCCACAAAAGAAGCAGCTACCTACTCAGCCAAAATGTCCACAGGATGTTGTGAGCTTTGATGAAATTGTTGTTCCCGAAGCATTTTTAAGGACGCGACCAACCCCTGAAAAAACGCATAAGGTCGTTGATTTCGTGAAGCGTACTGGACACTTAGATGAGCCATTAACCATCGAGAAAGGCTCTAAGGTCTTAAAAGATGGCTATCGTCACTACGTTGTGGCCAAAACCGTTAAAATGGAGAAAGTTCCTGTTGTATATAATTATCAAAAATAACATCTTAATAGGAAAAGATACACAATTAACTTAGAAAAAGTAATAGCATACCTTAACTTGAAAAATAAGAAAAAGGCTATTTCTACTTTCTTAATTGATGCGTCAGTATTTGTCTTAGTCTTAATAGGACCCAAGTATTCTTTTGGGATTAGTTAAGTTACAAACTAAAATTCTTAAGCTACTATTAAATAGATAGGTGGAGCTTATATGGTCCCTCCCCTTAACATTGTTTATGAGACTTAAAGGTAAAATACACAGAATAGAAATACGGAGTTTCCCTTATAATACACGCCTAAACTCTTTGATAAGCGAATTTTAAAAAACAGATCAAAAAATCTGTTTTTTTACTTATTTAGAGGCAGTCTAATATGAAGCTTTAAATTTTTTCTTTATTTAATACCAAGAGAAATCCAAATGAATTCTTATATCAGTCGAATTTAGTTGATTAGTTAACCTTAAGTTAAACTAAAATAATTCTTTTCTTATATGTTTATTATTATAAAGTTAACAAGTTCAACTAAAGAAGAACTTGTTAACTTTATAACTGTTTATATAAGTTCATTGGAACGCAATATTATCGCGTCCTTATTTGTTCAAATTTTATAAGAATGGTAGAACGGGAACCGTTCTATATTTAAATTACAACTTATCTTAGCTTTAATATATAGGAATAGATTTCAGTTAAAAGGGAACGCTTCTTTCTTTTGAATATCGCACTTGATCTGATAAATGGATTACTGGAACGGGGACCGTTCTTGTCTATAAATCAAGGGTTGGGTATATTTAAATAACTCATCACTTATAAAAATGATTACCAGCTTAGAACGTTAAGAGAACATGAAAAATATTTTTATATAACTGGTCCTCTTTTATCCAAGAAAGAAAGGATAGTACTTTAGAGCTCATTATTCCTCTGGTTGACAATGAATCCTCTTAAGAAAATAAAAAGTATCTCCTATATAAATAAATATATATAGGAGATAAATTACTAAATCAATTAGATAAATTATGCATATTAGACAAACACATTAGAACGCAGTATTCTCGAGTTCTTATGTGTTATAACTTTATAAGAACGTCAGAACGGGAACCGTTCCGTAATAAAAATTAAACATTCCCTAAACCTTGATATATAGAGTTGGTTTTTACTAAATAAGAACACTTTTTTCCTTTATATACTGCATTTAATTTTTAAAGTGGATCAACGGAACGGATAGTGTTCCTTTTTATAAATCAATGTTTTTTCATGCTTAAGTAACTTGTCGTTTGTAAAAGAATGTATGTATAGAACGTTTAGAAAACATGATAAGTATTTTTTATAAAGGATAGTTTCTTTTATTGAAGAAAGAACACTAATTTTAAAGGCAGAATAGTGGAACGGATGTTGTTCCTTTATAATAATGTTGTAAATTTAATAATAAAAGGATATACAAATAGTAAGTGTTTAATTTGGAACGCTTTAATATTACTTTAATTTTAAATCTCTCTACAATTTCTTTCTATCGTAGTGTATTCAAGCTACGAAAATAATTTCACGATAAAAATTTAACTTTTTAAGTATGCTCCTTTTATTTAAAATATAAAATACTTTCTAGATCAGAAGAAATACAGGGGAATTATATAAGTTAATAGGGCCAAAAGAGTTAATCGAATTACATAAAATGATTTATCAAAATGTATTTTTAATATAAAATTTAATTTATAATATAAAAGATATAGTAGAGTTAGCTACGTTTTTATCCTTTATATTAGGAAGCTGTCAACAGAATATTGGAACGGGAATAGTTCCAATATTGGAATTCCAACTTTTCTAAATTTGGACATATAGATAGGATTCCATTGAATTGGAACGCCTTTTTCTCATATGTTTTATTTCATATCTATACAATGGAACGGAAGAATGGGAATCGTTCTTTCTTTTAACAAAGGTTTTTACATATTTGAATATTCATCGATGGTCAAAATAATATTCAGTGCATAACGTTTAAAGAACATGATAAGTGTAAAGACTATATTATTTTAGCAAAAAAGGAGAGGAAACTAATTATGAATGAAGAACAGTGGAACGGGATTAGCGACAAAATTCCAAAAGCATATTGGACAAGGGAAGTTGCTGAATCATTAGGAATTAGTGATAGTTATCTAAGAAAATGGTGCTTAGAACTAGAAAAAAACGGATACAAATTTCTAAAGGTCAAGGATGGAAAAAATCGTGATAATCGGGCGTTCACGGAACACGATGTAATTGCGTTACGTAAATTTCAATCCCTTTTAAGTCAACCAAATATTACAAAGTCTCAAGTAGCAGAAATAATTGCAAATGACTATGCTCCCATAGATAGAGACACTAAAGAAATATCTTCTTATTTACGAGACAATGATCGTGATAAAGCCCAACAAGAAGTTCACGATCTTATCCTAAAAGATGTAATCCATGAATTGAGACATGAACTTGGTAACGTAGAGAATCGAATAATTGCCAGTCTAGGGAAACGAATAGAGGAACGACTAAGTGAAAAAATAGAGGAACAGATAGAGGATTTTCTTGCAAGACACTTACTCCTACAAGAGGAACGGATAGAAGAACGAATAAGAACTATAATGTCTCAGTACTTGGAACGCCAGGAAATAACCATGAAAAACACACTTGGCCAAATACAGACTTTACAACTACAAGATAAGTCTTCAAAAGAGGATAACGAAAAAACACTTTCTGAAATAAAAAATTCTTATGTAGAACAACAGAAGAAAAATGAAGCTCGTGAAAAAGAGCTTCAAAATGAATTAAATGAACGGGAGGAACAATTGAAGGAAGTACTTACAGAACTTAAGACAATTAAAGAGCAAATAGCTATTACAAAAGAAAAGAAGGGCTTTATTTCTAGATTGTTCGGTAAGTAAATAGAGAAGTTAGTATTTATTTAAAGAAACTCAGCTGCTAAAAGCTTAGTTTCTTTAGATTATAAATGATTTACACCTTATTTTATCCCACGTTAAAAAATCAAAATTATCTAAAAAAGCTTCAAGTTAATGTCAGAAGCGAAAAAAGCGCCTGTTCCAGGGAAAAAGGTTGTGCCACAAAAGAAACAGCTACCCACTCAGCCAAAAGGGACACAGGATGTGTTGGGTTTCGATAAAATTGTGGTGCCTGAAGAGCTCCTAAAAATACAATTAACCCCCGAAAAAATGCAAAAAGTTATTGAATTTGTGAAGCGTACTGGTTATCTATATGAACCCTTAACGACTGATAAAGAATCTAAGGTCTTAAAAGGCGGCTATCGTCGTTATGTGGTAGCTAAGATTATTAAAACGGACCAAGTTCCGGTTGTCTATGAATATTAAAAATAAGGGTGTAGGAGTCTACTAGATGAATAATAAACAAAAAGCGATTGAATACATTCAAAAGGTGTGTGATGAATTGGAAAAGCATCGAGGGTTTCTTGCAAATTTAGGACTGAATGTATCCTTTTTAAATACGGCTGATAGAAAGTTAGATCAAGCCGTCCATTGTCTCGTTCATTCAATCGAAGAGCCCGAAGATGACAATGAAAAAGAAATTAAAGAAATGTCCTTTCATGGAGATGAAAAGATTATTGTGTTTAAAAATGGAAATATAAAAACGATTAAATATTTTAATCAAGCAGGGAATACAGGTAAAAATTAGATCATTTTAAGAAAGATTTAGATGGAAAGGTTAATTAGTGTAGCTACGTCCAAAGATTGCGTTACAAAGACATGACCAAGCCTTGAGAAAGCTTAAAAGTTCATTAAGTTTGTGAGGCGTACAGGACACCTAATGGATGAGGAATTTATTAAACATTGCAAAAGAGTAAGTAGCAACCAATAAAAAAAGAATTCTCACAAAAAATTTTCTCCAAATAATAAAACGTTATACTGAAAGTATATAATCTTTTATTCTAAAAGAACACGTTTCCATAAAAAATAGGCTTATTGATTATAAGAACTTTTATTTTAAAATTTTGGTTTACTATTCAATAAATAATATTAATTGTAACTAATTTCCTTAATACGTACCATTTTCATCCAATAAATTGATGTTATCGCCATATTCAATGGCCAGTATTCCTTTGATAAAATAATGGTGCAATCCTTTTTCATAGGTTTTTTCTTCATAGGTAATATCCCTATTATCTAATATTCAAGATTCTTTGTTAGTGTGCACGCATTTTTATAATGCGTGCCTTTTTTTATCATAATTATATATATCTATGAATATTCACAACAAAGACCGCCCATTATGTATTAGTGTATAAGGCGGTCTTAACTGTATTCATGCTATATGATTATGCCAAAAATATCGACATTATTCTAAAAGATTTTAATAGCCTCTGCTTATTTTCCTTATTATGTTTTATTTTGATGTCTTAATAAAGGATATGGTACTGACTTGTCCACTATGACTCATTTTTAACGTTTTATTTTTAGTGAAATTTGGACATAACTAGAGTAATAACAAGTAAAGGGGTATCTATCATGTTCGGGTTAGGAAAAAGGCGAACTAGACTTGGTAAATGGATTGATAAAAGAAACATTAATCAAGAATGGCTTGTAAGAAAGTCAGGATTAGGTAGAAGTACGATTGGTGATTTAGTAAACAACTCCGAAAGGTTGCCTACACAAAGAACAATGAAAAAGATATTACAAGCATTAAGACGGATAGATCCTAATATTAAGAGCGAAGATTTCTGGGATATTTAAATATGCTTATTACAATTCTTTTTTATTCCTTTAGAGGCTTTGTTTATCCAAGTATATAAAAACAGGCTTTAATAATAGCTTAAAAGCCTGTTTTTAATTCGCGGTTAAAATGTTCCTGCTTATCAAATCGCTCATCTTGCTTTTTTATGTATTCAATCAATGAATTAATCTTATCTTCGTAACGTTTCAAAACGTCTGCTTTTACGGAGGCCTCCTGCGTAGCTTCCTCCGAATCCCTACCTGTTACGTCCTGGCACCCTTGAGGCATGTCACAAACACTTTTGATGAATATTTTTTGCGATTTATCAGTATGTAAACAAAAAAGCGACCTCACTAGCCGCCGTGATACTACTCATTATCGCCGAATAAATTAAAAGAAAGTTGCTCAGATCTTTTCCTATGATAATAAGCGTTTTTAACTTGTTTTACTCGCTCTCTATTTTTAACGTAATAATCCCGGTCACGAACAGAAACGCAAGCTCTGCAGTATGGTCCAAGTTGACCGAATCCATCGCTTTTATAATGATAGTTCTTTGCGTGTTTTAATTCGCGGCATTTACGGCAAGTCTTAGCGACAACTTGGCCATCAGCGTCTGTGAAGTATACGAATCCTCTCGGCTTTGTTCTTTCGGTATATTTCTGCGCCAGTAGTTCTTCTCGTAGACTCATATTCGCTCACCTCCTCGGTCACCATGGTATTGCTACTAATTCCCTTTTATTATATGAATTAATCCTTCTCAGTACCAGACCGAAAATCCATCATCTTTTTCGCGTATGACAGTTTCATCTCCTGCAGACACTTGGATTTATTCGACTTTATCTAAGCTTAGCGATTTTATCTAAGTCGGCTTCCTTTCATTCTTCTGAGGTAGCCCATTTTGGTGTGATGATAAACACTTTTCTAGCACTCTATGTTAAGTTAATTTTAATTCCACCAGAAGAAGCTGATGTTCTTGGTTTTCCATCTCTTTGTTGTTTAGCTAAACTCCTGTATTTCTCCATCAATTCATGAATACTTGCTACTTGAATAATCCGTATATGCTCCGAAGACACTGCATACCGAACAGGCGTAATTAAAATAACGGAAGGGAAGATAGCTGTTCGATCCTCTGGCTGCCAATGCAATGCTTTCCATTCATCTGAAAAGAAAAACTCTTCATAGAGATTAATCTTGGCCTGCATTTTCTGCTCGGAATACTGATTTCGTTGAATTTCAATCCAAAAAGGAGACCCTTTAAAGATACAAAACAGATCTGGTTCGATGCCTCCTTTTCGTCCAGTGGGTTTATCCTCCACAATGACCTGTTTAGGTGTACTATACGTACACATTTGTTTATAGATATCTAGAATCGAAAGGAAATGGAGGATTTTTTGAGAATTCTTTTTGATCTTTGCATCTATTGGTAAATAGACCGTCGGAGAATACTGCTGTGTACGTTCAATGAGCCCTAGCCGATACAAACGTACCATCACACTATTGCACGCATTTACAGGCGATTTCAGCTGTTTAAAGAACAGTTCCACTAATGAGTCTCGATCTACAGCCCGAAACTGATTGATAAACCCAATGATGTCTTTATCACGCTGAGATAACCGAAAGCTCATCG
>Ga0209463_1001777_pt1 | contig 12595 bp, 8 predicted proteins | sample AgamicMgSfrz_FD_187169 | JGI IMG/M metagenome (GOLD analysis project Ga0209463, IMG submission 187169) | Agave microbial communities from Guanajuato, Mexico - Mg.Sf.rz (SPAdes) (version 2) | ecosystem: Host-associated > Plants > Phyllosphere > Phylloplane/Leaf | place: Guanajuato, Mexico... | reverse complement strand
AAACACTTTTTTCTTTAAATCACGTTCACGAGGAGGCTCTTCCTTTTGAAAAGCTTTCTCGTCTACAAAAGGAGAAACTTCTACTGCTTTTTCTTCCTTTTGTTTTGCTTCTTTTTCTTCTCTTTCCATTGCTTCAAGTAATTTAAATGCTTCCTCAGCAGAAATTCGACCTTCTTCAATCATTTTCAGAAGCTGTTTACGTTGGTTTTCCATTATATTTCCTCCTTATTAACGATCAATGATGACTTTAATCCCTTTAACAACATTCCAAATGGCAACTCCAAACGAGAGAACAAGACACAGGATAGCAACAAAAATAATCCATGCGGCTGATAAGCCATAGTGACCTGAGAAATATGGGATAAGGTAAAGGAAGAATAAAGGCATTGATAACACTGGTAATATATGAGAGAACAATGCCCATTTTGCATCATCCTTAACTCTTTTATCTTGGGTAACAAAGTAGATGATAATTGGTAAGAGAAAGGGAGCAAAGAAAAGACTAAAATAAGAAAGGGCTGACAAGACTTTATTAGACTCCATATTTGTTTTTTCATCTCCTTTATCTGTATTACGTTTTTATGTTGAATTAAGTTTCAACATTCGAAAAACTTTCATTAGCTCTATAAAAAAAGGATAAGCCACTTTTTAGTAGACTTACCCTTTTCATATTATGATTTAACTGTTTCTGCTCCTTTTAAACGATCTTCCATTCTTTTACGATCTCGATCAAGGATAGGCGCAAGATAACGGCCTGTATAAGATCCTTCAACATTTGCGACTTCTTCTGGTACTCCCGTTGCTACAATTTGTCCCCCTTTATCCCCACCATCAGGACCAAGATCAATAAGATAATCAGCAGTCTTAATAACATCTAAGTTATGTTCAATAACAAGCACAGTGTCTCCATTGCCAACTAATCGCTGAAGAACTTTTAATAAACGAGCAATATCATCAACATGCAAACCTGTTGTTGGTTCATCTAAAATATACATTGTACGGCCTGTTGAACGACGATGAAGTTCTGATGCAAGCTTCACACGCTGTGCTTCGCCTCCTGAGAGAGTTGTAGCCGGTTGACCAAGTGTAATGTAACCTAGGCCAACATCTTCAATTGTTTGAAGCTTACGCTTGATTTTAGGAATATTTTCAAAGAAATCAATTGCATCTTCAACCGTCATTTCTAAAACATCTGCAATGTTCTTTCCTTTATATTTTACTTCAAGCGTTTCACGATTATATCGCTTCCCATGGCAAACCTCGCATGGAACATACACATCTGGAAGGAAGTGCATTTCGATTTTGATAATTCCATCTCCTCGGCATGCTTCACAACGTCCTCCCTTTACATTAAAGCTAAAACGTCCTTTCTGATACCCCCGTGTTTTCGCTTCATTTGTTTGAGCAAATAAGTCACGAATATGATCAAACACACCCGTATATGTTGCTGGATTTGAGCGAGGTGTCCTACCAATAGGTGATTGATCAATATCAACAATTTTATCAAGGTGATCAATTCCCTTAATTTCTTTATGTTCCCCTGGTTTCTGTTTCGCATTATTCAACTTTTGGGACAGCGATTTTCTTAGCACTTCGTTGATAAGCGTACTCTTCCCTGAACCTGATACGCCTGTTACAGCAAGGAATAAACCTAGTGGAAGCTTTACTTTCACATTTTTTAAGTTATTTTCTTTTGCTCCTACAATTTCAAGCATTCGCTCTTTATCAACAGCTCTTCGCTCTGTCGGCAGTGGGATGAATTTCTTTCCTGATAAATATTGACCTGTTAAAGAGTTTTCGTCATTCATTACTTCTTCAGGCGTTCCGGCTGAAACAACTTCTCCTCCATGAATCCCTGCTCCAGGACCAATATCAATAAGATAATCAGCTGCCATCATTGTATCTTCATCATGTTCAACAACAATAAGTGTATTTCCTAAGTCGCGCATGCTCTGCATTGTTTCGATAAGACGATCGTTGTCGCGTTGGTGAAGTCCAATTGATGGTTCATCTAAAATATATAAAACGCCTGATAAACGAGAACCAATCTGAGTTGCCAAACGGATGCGCTGTGCTTCGCCTCCTGAAAGCGTTCCTGCAGCTCTGTTCAATGTTAAATAATCAAGACCAACGTTGTTTAAAAACCCTAGACGCTCTGTAATTTCTCTTAAAATCATTTGAGCAATTTGCATCTCTTTTTCAGAAAGACTAAGGGTTGCAAAAAACTCATATGCTTCTTGTACAGAAAAACTTGTTACCTTCCCAATATGCTTACCATCAATTAAAACAGCAAGCGTTTCTTTCTTAAGACGGTTTCCTTTACACTTTGGACAAGGCTGTTCTCCCATATATTTTTCCATCTGCTCGCGAATGTAGTCTGAGCTTGTTTCACGATAACGACGCTCAATGTTTGGGATAACCCCTTCGAACTCAATATCGTTTTCACGAATTTGTCCAAAATCATTTTCATAGCGAAAATGAATACGTTCTTTATCACTTCCATAGAGCACTTTGTCTAACAAATGTTTAGGAATATCACGAACAGGGATGTCCATATCGATTCCATAATGCACACAAACAGCTTTTAAAAGCTGTGGATAATATTGTGAACTTGTTGGCTCCCAAGGTGCAATTGCATGTTCTTTAAGCGATAAATCATAGTTTGGAATCACAAGATCTAAATCAACTTCAAGACGAACCCCTAATCCATCACAGCTTGTACAAGCTCCAAATGGGCTGTTAAATGAAAACATTCTTGGCTCCAGTTCACCGATTGAGAAACCACAATAAGGACATGCGTGATGTTCACTGAAAAGAAGCTCTTCTTCTCCGATAACATCAATAACGACTTTTCCTTCTCCTAAACGAAGTGCCGTTTCAAGAGAGTCAGCTAAACGTGTTTCTACCCCTTCTTTTACAACAATACGGTCAACAACTACTTGGATAGTATGTTTTTTATTTTTTTCAAGATCAATGTCATCGCCAAGATCATACATTTCCCCATCAATTCGAACGCGTACGAATCCTTGTTTTTTAATATCTTCAAGCACTTTTACATGCATACCTTTACGTCCATCAACAACAGGAGCGAGCACCTGAAGTTTCGTGCGCTCTGGATACTCTAAAATGCGGTCAACCATCTGTTCGATTGTTTGAGAGGTAATTTCAATCCCGTGATTTGGACATGTTGGTCGTCCAACACGCGCAAACAGTAAGCGTAGATAATCATAAATCTCCGTGACTGTCCCCACTGTTGAGCGCGGGTTACGGCTTGTTGTTTTTTGGTCAATTGAAATTGCTGGTGAAAGACCTTCAATAGAATCCACATCCGGCTTATCCATCTGTCCTAAAAACTGACGAGCGTACGCTGATAACGACTCAACGTAGCGCCGCTGTCCTTCCGCGTAAATCGTATCAAAAGCTAATGAAGATTTCCCCGAACCAGATAAACCCGTCATGACGACGAGTTTATCTCTAGGAATTGTAACATCAAGATTATTTAAATTATTGGCTCTAGCCCCTTTTACAACAATGCGATCTGTTGCCATAAGACAATCATCCCTCCGCTTTCAACTCTAAAATAGTATCACGAAGCTGTGCGGCACGTTCGAAATCGAGCGCTTTTGCAGCTTCTTTCATTTCTCTTTCCATGTTCTCAATAACTTCTGCACGCTCTCGTTTCGTCATCTTCTTCAAGTCTGGACGATTTTCATACTGTTCTTCATCCTCTGCAACCATTGTTGCTCGAATAGAATCACGTACTTTTTTCTGAATCGTCTGCGGCGTTATACCATGTTCTTCGTTGTAAGCTATTTGCGTTTCACGACGACGTTTTGTCTCGTTAATGGCAATGTCCATTGATTTTGTAATTTTGTTAGCATACATGATAACATGACCATTTTCGTTCCTTGCAGCACGACCAATCGTTTGAATAAGAGAACGTTCTGAACGTAAAAACCCTTCTTTATCCGCATCTAGGATAGCTACAAGAGAAACTTCTGGAATATCTAGCCCTTCTCTTAATAAATTGATCCCAACAAGCACATCATATGTGCCAATGCGAAGCTCACGAATTGTTTCAATACGTTCTAATGTTTTTATTTCTGAATGAAGATAGTTGACCTTAATGCCAAGCTCTTTTAAGTAGTCTGTTAAATCTTCCGACATTTTTTTCGTTAACGTTGTTATAAGTACCCGCTCATTTCGTTCAGTACGCTGACGAATTTCGCCTACGAGATCATCAATTTGTCCTTTAATTGGACGCACGTCAATTGTTGGATCAAGTAATCCTGTCGGTCTAATAATCTGCTCAATGAATTCTGGTGCTTTTTCCATTTCATAAGGCCCTGGCGTTGCTGAAACATAAATCATTTGAGAAATATGTTTCTCGTATTCTTCAAAGCGAAGCGGACGGTTGTCAAGAGCAGAAGGCAACCGAAACCCGTGATCAACAAGAACCTGTTTACGTGCTTGGTCACCGTTATACATGCCGCGAATTTGTGGCATTGTTACATGTGACTCATCTACAATCATTAAAAAGTCATCTGGGAAGAAATCTAAAAGCGTATACGGAGTTGATCCTGGTGGGCGAAGCGTTAAATGACGAGAGTAGTTTTCAATCCCTGAACAAAATCCCATTTCACGCATCATTTCGAGATCGTAGCGTGTGCGTTGTTCTAGTCGCTGTGCTTCTAGCAGCTTATCGTTATCCTTTAATACTTTAAGGCGATCTTCCAACTCTTTTTCGATATTTTGAATAGCAACACGCATTTTTTCTTCACGAGTAACGAAGTGGGAAGCAGGATAAATGGCTACATGGTTACGGTCACCAATAATTTCCCCTGTCAAAGCATCCACTTCTCGAATCCGATCAATTTCATCTCCAAAAAATTCAACGCGTATACAATGTTCATCCCTTGAAACTGGGAAAATTTCAACTACATCACCACGAACGCGAAACGTACCGCGTTTAAAATCAATATCATTTCGTTCATACTGAATATCCACGAGATTGCGCAAAAGCTCATTTCGCTCTCGTTCCATGCCTACTCTTAGTGATAGAACCATCTCTTTATACTCTTCAGGCGAACCTAGACCATAGATACAAGAGACGCTGGCAATGATAATAACGTCATTTCTTTCAAACAAAGAAGACGTTGCCGAGTGACGAAGCTTATCAATTTCATCATTAATACTTGCATCTTTCTCAATAAATGTATCTGTTTGAGGAACATATGCCTCTGGTTGATAGTAATCATAATAACTAACAAAATACTCCACAGCATTGTTTGGGAAGAATTCCTTAAACTCGCTGTAGAGCTGTCCAGCTAGTGTTTTGTTATGAGCAATAACAAGCGTTGGCTTGTTAATTTCTTTAATTACATTTGAAACAGTGAACGTTTTGCCTGTGCCTGTTGCTCCAAGCAATACTTGATGCTGTTTACCTTCTTTAATCCCTTGGACAAGCTTATCAATAGCCTTAGGCTGATCCCCTTGAGGTTGATAAGAAGAAACAAGTTCAAACTGATTGTCCACACTAAACACCCCGCTCTTACACAAATTATAGAAATATCTTATCACAATAAATGAAGAAAAACCAAAAATACGTTCGTATTTTCTTGTAATTTTTTACCGAACTTTTTTCTGTTTGTAGTACACACTTTTCCCTTATTCCCTTTAAAACATGCAAAAAAACGAAGGAGCTGTTTCCCTTCGTCCTCAAAATATACAAATATTAAAATCCATTTACTAGTTTTTTGTAGAATAGGGCCTCTTCTTGCAAAAATACTTTTGTTTCTTCATGATTTTTATAGAAAGATTCCCACTCGTTATCTTTCAGAATTTGTTGCCATTCCTCTGTCTCTACCATTTCTCTAATCTTCTCATCCCAATATTTTATCTGCTCATCTGTCATACCCTTTGGTCCCATTACTCCTCTCCAATGTGAAAAAACAACATTAAGACCTTGTTCTTTCCATGTTGGAACCTCTTTAAAGTTTTCAATCCGTTTCTCAGATGAAATAGCAAGCATTTTTATTTTTCCTTCTCTATAATATGGCTTTGCTTCAGAGAGAGGCATAATTGTTACATCAAGCTCCCTCTTAAGTAATGCTGAGAGAAGAGACGAACGATCTTCATACACGCTGAAATCAAGCTTTGCGCCATTGATTCCATACTGATTGATGCCTTGAATAAAGGATAGATGATCGTCATTTCCGATGCCAGGGGAAATACCCAATTTTAATGATGCAGGATCTTTCTGCAACTTTTTAATAATATCTTTCACTTCTTTAATACCACTATTTTTGCTTACAACAATAACTTCCCATTCTGTGGAAAGCATTGCAATTGGTGTAAAATCACGATAAGTTAGAGCACTTTGCCCAATAAGGTTATTTGTTAAAAGAAGACTTGAATTCATTGCGACAGAATGACCATCTTGTGATTGAAGATACTTCCAGCCCTTCTCCCCATTTCCACCTAAAAGAGAAGTAAGCACAACAGATTGATCTGTAATACTTTCGTTTGTTAGAATGGACTGCATCCCTTTAGCTGTCTGTCCCCATCCTCCCGTAGAGGCGCCTGGTATGACAATTTCTAACTCACGCGTTGGAAAGGCTTCTTTGTCGTTTTCTTTCTCGGCACAGCCTGATATATAAACGAGTATAAACAAACTGATAAACAGCATTATTTTTCTCATTTAATACCTCCACTCATTCTTCACTCGCAATCAAGTAGTATTTTCGCTCCGGTCTTCCCACAATGCCGTATTCTAACTCTGCTCTTAACCGTTGAATGGATACAAGATATTCTAAATAACGCCGAGCTGTTGTACGAGAAGCCCCCATCGCTTCGCTTACTTCTTCAATTGAAGCCCCCTTATGAAATTGATTCATAACTTTAGTAATCTTCTCTAGCGTCAATGGATCAATGCCAGAAGGAAGCTGCTTCTCAGCCGCTGAAGCTTCATGGATGCCTTGGAAGAAAAGTTCTACAAACGTTTGATCAATCTCTTCAGCAGATTGAAGCATTTCTTTCTTCTTTTTATATTTTTTAATTGCCTCTGTAAATTTTTCAGCACTTACAGGTTTGATTAAATAGTTCTCAACCCCTATTTTTAAAGCTCTTTCTAATAGCTCCTTTTCCCTTGCGGCTGTGATCAAGATCACATCTAAGTCTCTAAACTCCTGCTTTAAACTAGGCAGAAGATCAATTCCTGTTTGATCTGGAAGGTAGATATCAAGTAAAAGCAAATCAGCCTCATTCTCTCTCAAAAGCTCCATTGTTTGTTCTGCATTAAATGCTTTTCCTACAACCTCTGTTTCTTCTATTTTTAAAAGAAATTTCTCTTGAATATCAGCGATTCGGAAATCGTCTTCTGCAATTGCTACTCGTAACATGTTTGACTCCCCTTTTATGCCCCTTTAATTTCTTTTGGTAGATAGACTGTAAAAATAGTCCTCTTTCCTTTCTCACTTTGAACTTCAATTTCTCCATGAAGGTGAGCAACAGCTCTCTTCACGTTTGTTAATCCATATCCCCTATCTTTTCCTTTCGTTGAGAAAGCTGATTGAAAAATAATTGAAATCTGTTCATCAGATATTCCTTCTCCATTATCCTCTACTTCAATAATAATGTCCTGTCCGAGGTCAGTGATAAAAAAGCTCACCTTTTTTTCTCTATCCATGCTTCTAACAGCTTCAAAAGCATTATCAATTAGGTTTCCAATAATCACCGTCAGCTCAGAAGTTTCAATATGTTCTGGAATCTGATGCAATGAACTGTTTTCATCAATTGTAAAATGAATTTTTTTCTCAGATGCTTTACCAATTTTCCCAAGTAACATACCTTGGACTTTGTGATCCACTATTTTTTGAAAAAGAGCATCATTTTGAGATTTTTGAAACCCATATTCTTCCTCAATAAAAGCAATTGCTTCATCATAGTAGCCTAATTGAAGCAATCCGAGGAGAAGGTGAAGTTTGTTTGCAAACTCATGGGTTTGAGCTCTTAGATCTTCAGAGTACTTTTTCACTTCAGAAAGCTTGTCAACTAGTTTCTTAAGCTCTGTTTTGTCTCGAAAACTGGCCACTCCTCCGATGATTTTCTCTTTTCGCATAATTGGCGTTACATTTACAATAAGAAGCTTATCATTTATTAAGCACTCTTCATTACTTTTACTTTCTCCTGTCATAAGCACATCCTTCATCCCAATTTGAGGGTAGATATGCTCTAGCAGCTGACCTGAATTCGCTTCTTCAAGTCCAAGTAACTCTTTTGCTGATTGATTAAATGTTGTAATATAGCCCTCTCTATCGATTGACACAATTCCTTCTTTAATTGATTGAATAACAGCCTGCCTCTCTCTATATAAGGAAGAGATTTCAGCTGGTTCTAAGCCTAATGTGTCTTTTCGAATGCTTTTTGTTAAGAGGATACCTCCCCAAATACCCAATAGCACAACAACTAGAGAAGAAAATAATACAACATGAAGTTTGTTCCAGATTTCTTTGTATATAGACTTCTTTGAAAACTCCGCTGTAACAACACCAATGATTTTTTCACTATCCTCATTTTCTTGTACAATCGGTGCCTTTGCGATATAAGACGGGCCATTAACGCCTTTTCCTTCTTTTAAATAGTAACCTCCAAAAGTTAGTGCTTTATAATTTATAGGATCATAAACATTAGATATCGTAGAACCTTTTGTAGGGTATGAATAAGACTTTCCTTCTTTACTTGTAATCCTCAGCGCATCTGCTCCAACCTGAGTTCTCATCTGCTGAAGAATGATTTTTGCATCTTCAGGTGAATTTTCGAATGCATGTTGAATAGGAGGTAAGAAAGAAAGCGTTTTCACCACTTGCAATGAGAGCTTTTCAACCTTATCGCGTTCATCTTGAATTTCATTGTAAATATAAATTGTTGTTAAAAGAAGAACAATCCCTAAAATAAGCCCAATAATAAGAGTTAGAATTTTAGTTTTTAGCGATACAAACGATTTCTGTTTCATTATTAACTCCTCATTCACTTCCACTTATATTCTAATCTAGACGTATTAAACCTATTTTTCAATACTAAATGTTTGGAATTTATAGAATAATGAAAAGTTAATGACTTGTTGAGGAATGTTCACTTTTTAACTTTTACGATTGTTAATAGAAGGGTATACATATAGTAGCTGAATAAATAACCGTTCCTTTTCACTAATCATAGCTATATACGAAAGGAGAAAAAACTTGAATTCATTATATCGATCCAAAAGAAGAAAAGTATTGCTTGGTGTTTGTGGAGGACTATCAGAAAAGTTCGGTATTAGTACTTCACTCATCCGAATTTTAGTTGTCATTCTATGTTTTGTCACAGCTTTTCTACCTGTTGCACTTGTATACGGTGTTTTAGGAGCTGTTCTTCCAAAGCAGTAAATAAAAAAGCCCTCATATAAAATGAGGGCTTTTTTTAGGCTACCAGTTCTCTGCAAGCTGCTGCACAAACCTTACATGCTTGAGCACATTCCTTACAATGAGGAGGGTCATGTTTTTCACACTCTTTTGCACATTGATCACAAACCATTGCACAAAGTTCGCATGTTTCCTTGACAAATGAACCTTCAAGCTCAATTGTTTTCATTGTTAGAGAGACAATCATTGCCCATTGACGGTCTGTTTTAATACATTCTCGCATATGATTGATATCCTTTTCTTTTAAACACTCTGTATAACAAGTATTACAAGCTGCTAAACATTGCCTAAGTGCTTTTAAGCATTCTTGCTTTGTCATTTGATTCCCCTCCTAATCTATAAAGATTTTTTCTACAACGGTTTTAAGATCCATGTTTATCTCTCTTCTGTCAGATTAATTTTCTTAATATCACCAAGCACAAAGAGATAGAAAAGAAGCCCAATAAGCAACACAGCACCTGCTACAAGGAAACTGGAGTCAAATGATCCCGTTAGGTCAAAAAGATAGCCTGTTAGAGCTGCTGCTATAATACCACCAAATAAGTTATTCGCAAGGTTAACAATTGAACTCAACAGCGCAGTTGTACCTGGAGGAGCAATTTCAGCAGAAATGGACCAGCCAACAGGAGCTGTAGCTGATATACCTGCTAATCCAATTGAAATACACACAATAGAAACAACTGCACTACTTGTAAAAATAGAGCCTAGAAAAACAAAACCAAGTAGCATCCCGCACAAAATAATTCGACGGTACACTTTAGCTGGTTCATACCCTTTCTTCACAAAGTAATCCACAAGCCATCCACCTACTAATATTCCTGAAACGGTTGAAATCAGCCATGGAATAGCTGTATAAAGTCCAGAAGACATCAGATCTAAATTAAACTCCTCTTTAAAAAAAGTAGGCATCCATGTTAAAAGCAAGTTGAACGTATAGCCATATCCAGTAAAGCCAATCATTAGTCCCCATACTTTCCGATGACGAAACAGCTTACTTAATACCTTTCTTGTCCCATAGGGCATTTTATCTTCAGTAATTGCATTGTACTTTTGAATATAATTAAGCTCTTCTGAAGAAATTCGTTTATGGCGATTAGGCTGCTCATAGTACCACCAAAAAATTAAGGTAAATAGAACGTTAATAATTCCAATTGTAAGAAACGTTATTCGCCAATCAAACCTTGTAATCATAAAAGCTACAAAAGGAGCTCCAAGTACATTGGCGAACTTAGCAGCAGAGTCAAAAAAGGAATTAGCCAAGCTTCGCTCACTTGGCGGAAACCACATTGCCGTTGCTTTTGATGCAGCTGGAAAAGCAGAGGCTCCTGTTAGTCCGATTAGAAATCGTACTGTATACAATAAAAGTTTTCCTTGTAAGAAAGCCATCGTAATGGTTAGCAAACTCCAAAGTACCATTCCAATCCTTGTCACCCAAGAGACACCGAACCGATCAAGAAAGCTTCCAACTGGAAGCTGCATCATTGTGTATGAATACGTATAAATAGAAAATACAATCCCAATCTCTGTAGCGCTTAGATGGAACGACTCTTGAATAGCTGGCGCTGCAACAGAAATGGCTACACGATCAAAATAGTTTAAAATAATTAAGCTGCTTAAAAGAGAAGAAATTAGCCAGCGCGTACGACCAGGTCGTTTAATCTTATCGACTCCCATTTAACGTTCACCTCCTTCTTCTTAGAATGTTCTTTTTTGAAACACATGATTCTTTAAAATACTTGTGAAAGCATTCACTCATGTGTAAAAAGGAGGGTAACATAAAAAGCCTGTTCAAAAAAATTTGAACAGGCTCTCAATATGCTATATTTTATTTTCTTCTTCTTCTCGTTAATTTCATTAATGCTTCATAAACAATTGGAACGATTAGAAGAGTAATAAGCGTTGAACTTGTTAATCCTCCAATAACTGTAACAGCTAACCCTTTTGAAATAAGGCCACTGCTTTCCATTCCAAATGCCATTGGAATAAGAGCTCCAATTGTAGCAATAGCTGTCATTAAAATTGGACGAAGGCGGGTTGAAGCTGCTTCTAAAAGGGCTTCTCTTGTTGTAATGCCTTCTTTCTCTTTCTCAATAACTCGATCAATTAGCACAATTGCATTTGTTACAACAATTCCAATTAGCATGAGCATTCCAATCATCGCTGATACGCTAATTGTTTCTCCTGCAATAAAGAGACCAAGCAGACCACCAATGATAGTGAAAGGTAGAGAGAACAGAATAGCAAATGGCGCTAATCCTCCTCCAAATGTTAAGACGAGCACAAAGTAAACAATTCCAATTGCAGCAAGCATAGCTAGCCCTAATTGTGTAAATGAATCGTTAATTTGCTCAGTAACACCACCCATTTCAACACTTACATTTTTCGGAAGATCTAACTTATCAACTTCTTTTTGGATAGCTGTAGACTCTGCTCCAACATCCTGACCTTTAAACTCTCCGCTTACTGTTGCATACATTTTTCCATCAAGCTTCGAAATGGTTGCTGGCGCTTTGCCTTCTTCAACTTCCACAACATCGCTTAGTGGAACTTCCTGACCTAATGGAGACGTGATAGTCTCTTCTTCAAGCTCATTTATCGAACTATAGTCTTGTTTATCTGTTTGAATATAAACATTAAGATCTTTTCCATCCTTATTAAGGGTCGTTAAGACTGGACGTTCCCCAAGCTGACTAAGCTTCATTCCAATTTGACCTGCGCTAAGTCCGCGCTTCGCTAGTTCTTCTTGGTTAGCTACAAGCGTATATTGGTCGTTCTGTTCCGAAAGACTTGATTCTACTTTATCTAAATCTTTGCGATCATCCATAATATTTTGGACCTTTTCTGTGGCAGCTTGTAAATCTTCGGTGTTATCTCCAAACACACGAAGTTCAATTGAGTTATTTCCCATCCCTGAAATATCAAGGGAATTCCACTCACCAATTGACTGCCCTTTATTTAAGTCTTTAACAATCTGCTCTTTTTCATCACTGAAGTTTGGTGTATCCTCTTTATACTCCACATAGAAAAGTGCTTGATTTTGAGCACCTGGATCAAAAGGGTTTCCACCTCCAATAGAGTATTGAACAGTTTTAACATTCTTTTTATCTAAGAAATATTTCTCAGCATCTGCTGCC
>Ga0209463_1001776_pt1 | contig 12598 bp, 2 predicted proteins | sample AgamicMgSfrz_FD_187169 | JGI IMG/M metagenome (GOLD analysis project Ga0209463, IMG submission 187169) | Agave microbial communities from Guanajuato, Mexico - Mg.Sf.rz (SPAdes) (version 2) | ecosystem: Host-associated > Plants > Phyllosphere > Phylloplane/Leaf | place: Guanajuato, Mexico... | reverse complement strand
TATATTTAATCGTTCATTTTCAAGTTCTACTGTATTTCGAGATTTTATTTCATAAATATAATACTGACCATCTTTTTCAATGACATTACTTACTTCTCCGTCTTTTAACCCCATAGTGTTAGCTAGCACTTTCTCGTCTAACAATCCCTCGCTTAGTTCAACGTTCCATTGGTACTGCAAATAATAGGTTTCAATGACTTTGTGGGCTGCATTTTCTAAATTTCTCACTTTTCCACTTCTTACAAGATTAACTATCTTTTGCGCTTTCTGCTTTGAATCCACCGTAATATAGTCAGCCATTAGTTTATATTTTCTTGCTTCAAACGCGATATTTATATCTTCTTTTGTTAGTTTTGCTTCTTTAATCAGTATTTTTTCCTCTGCCGCCAAGCTACGCGCTCTTTTAACTACATCATCTTCTGTAATTCCCATTTTTTTAGCTAGAGACTTAATCGTTTTTGCCCCATTTTCTGCTTCTAGTACTTTAACTTTAGTTTGAACATCATTATCGTTTAACTTTGCATTTTGTACGAGTAGTCTATACTCAATTTCTCCTAGCAAATAATCTTTACCATATTGATTTACCAAATCTTTATAGATATCATCTTTATAGATTTTTTCTTTTCCTACTTTTACAACTGTATCTCCATTACCACAAGCCGCTAAAGTAGAAATAGATGCAATGCCTACAGCTGCTAATGCAATAAACTTTTTCATAATATCCCCTCCCTTATTCACTTTCTATTATTTATCACATATTGAAAAAACCTTTTAAAAAGAGCTTGTATCAATAACTACATAGGTAACTATGTAGTCAAAAATACAAGCTCTTACATTCAACATTTAGCATACTTTTCTGCATGTATAACATAAATGCTTACTTTTTAAATATTCTTAGGGTTTTTGTATCCGTATTACCAGATAAATCTTGTACATCAAACGAAATTACATTAAAACCTGATTGCAAGCCATTAATAAATATTTCTTTTTCAGTATTATTAGCAAGCATGACGTTACTTGTTTTCACACCATCCATATACATTTCTAATCCACTTGAAGCAAGTGAAAGTTTTATATTTTTAGACAAATTATCTATTGCAGTTACTTTGAACAAAATTCCTGTTTGCTTTGTAATACGTGTTCCGTTAACTGTCTCAATATTTAATTCAGGACTTGTTTTATCAAGTACATATTTAAGAACATCATTTTTATCTTTAATAGTTGTAACATCCCCATAGTCATTCTTAAACCTCGTTACAACAGAATGTTCTCCTTCAATAGTAGGTAACGATATGTATTTTTTACTTCCTGCCACTATTGGTTCCCATGGTGACCAGTTTACTCCATCAAAACTATATTGTACTTCAGTTAAGTTCCCTGTCTTAGGTATACTTAATTCAACAAAAACATCATTTACATAAATTACATTGCTCATTGTATCTTGAGAGCTAATATTTCGACCATTATCTACTATCAATGCATTTTCATCTCTTTGTACTAAATCCGCTATTAATATTTTTGCAATTCCTACACCTGTATTTCCAGCTTCATCTTTAACCCTAGCATATATGACTCTTACTCCAGGAGTTTTCCCAAGAGGAAATGCTTTGTAAGTTGGACTATACTCAGACCACAAATTCTTTTCCCATGTACCATCAGATTTAAGTCCATACCAGTTAGTTCCGTCTGAAGATAGTTGCACTGAGAGCTTACTATTAACAGAGACATCATCAGTAGCAGAAAAGCTTATATTAACTTGGTTATCTCCTGAACCAATTAAACGCTCTGGATTCCCTTCAACACTTATATAAACTTCTGGAGGCGCATTGTCGGCTACAATAGAAGGTGCATTTTCAAATTTTTCATCATATACAACCGTAGTAAATTGACCATTTGCTCCTTTAATTAACAATTTAATTGTCATACTATTGTTTAAAACAGAAAACGGCGCATTCCCCTCTTTCACATCAAAAATTACTTCTTCTTTTATATTAGAAGACTTTTTATCAACACTGTATATTTCACCCGTTTTGTTATCAACCATTACTAATCTATAAAGAATTTCTCCTCTGTTTCTATCATCCTGTTTCACAGTAAAGTTAACACCATCTGTGTTTACTTTTCTTAAAAAGTTAGCTGGCTCATAAGGATTAGTAATAACCGTAGTGGTTTTACTTTGACCTATAGACACATTATTTTCAGCATTTACTGAATACACATATTTTGAATTCCCGAACAAGTCTCCACTAACATCTGAATAAGTAGTTTCGTCCGTTGTATTATGCGGCACCCTTGTTGGTGTTAAATCAGTCCACTCAGTCCCTTCGTACAATTTTCTTTTTACTCCGTAACTTTTAATAGATGAACCTGATGGAGTTTTTAAATTAAAGGTAATGTTATTTATAACTTTTTTGTCCACTGTAGCAGAAGAAGAACTAATTTTATCCACCTCTCCACCTGCATTATTAATAATTACATATCTGTATTCATTATTATCATCCGATACATTTCCAGCGGCATCTATTGCACGCATTTTTATTTGTGTTTCTCCAGAGAAGCCTTGGAAGAAGTCATAATAGTATCCATTTTGGTTGCTATTATTAACGTCTATCCAATCTGACCATGTTGGAGGGTAACCATAAGGTTGTTTTACTCTATATTGAATTTGAGGTTTAACAACAGCCTTATTTTCTCCTACCTTTTGAGTAGGTTTCATATATATTCTTACTGCGTTGTTAACACCGTTTGTCCCATCATGTTTGAAATAATTACTTTCATGGCAACTTTCAGTACCATTACTTATAATGCATGTATCTCCCCACTGCGGTGCCACCGGCTTCTCATTATCTACAAAAATACGTCCAGAAAAAGATTGTTCTACCGTTCCGCCTCGTTCATCTTCTGCCGACACTTTAACAAGTGATTGAAATACTTGCTCATTACTAACGTCGTTTACATCTATATCTATATTCCACTCTTTGGGCTTCACTTGGTCATACACATCTAATTCCCACTCAGAAGCCTCTATTGTTTTTTGTTTTTCTAAGCCTAAAATAGTTGTTTTAACTGTTGTTTTTTCTCCTTCTTTTTCTTTTACAGTTCCATGTAAATTAAATGTTTTGTTCCCGTTTTTACTTAAGTAATAATCTTTTATCTCATTTAACACGGACATTTCCGGTAAATCATTACCAACAGCAGTGGAAATCTTTTCTCTAGTCAAGGAAAAGTTATTTCCTAGCGAACCGTCACCGGCATAGCCAAATGCCCATACCCTGCCGTCTTTATCTAGAACTAGACTATGTAAGTCTCCTCCACCAACCATAACGGCATTTTTTACATTCATTACTTTTACCGGTATGTTTGAACTTGTGAAATTCCCTGTGCCTAATTGACCATATGTATTATCACCCATTGCATAGACATCTCCTGACTCTGTTACAAAAAGAGTATGTCTTAATAACATTGATACATACACAACTTTTTCATTGTTGTAGTAATTTGGATTTAGCAATTTGGGGTCGTTATATGAAATCCAGTTACTATTTCCAAGCCCTAACTTTCCATAATTTCCATACCCATACACCCATAGCCGCCCTTGACTATCCACTATTGCGCCACTATCGACACCTCCATATAACTTATCTATCGTCACATTGTTAATGGCAGCGGATGATGAAATAGGGAATAAGTGGTCCGATACATACCACAATTTATTATTACTATCTAGCGCTTGAGTTATATCTGTGTATCCTCCAAGCTGTGTGAAAATGTTTGGTCCAATAGATGTTTGGTCATTGCCATCAAGTAGTGCAGGTCTTGCGTTTTCAGTCCATTGGTATGCCCCATCCGTTCTTAAATGTGTACCTTGTCCTGCATTTGGATGTATGCCCCAAGACCAGATACGCCCATTTTTATCTACTAAGGAACCACCGTCTTTAGCGGCTTGAAGAGCTCTAACATTATTAAAAGTAGTTTGTCCATCATTATATGTACTTCTAAAGTTTACATCAGCTGGTATCTTATCAAAGTTATTTGCAGTACCCGCTCTTCGTCCTCTCCACGTATTTCCTGCTATATAAGGAATTCTTTCATCTTTAGATAAGAACGTCATTACCGAAAACGCTTGTTTCACTTCACTTATGTAAGGCATACTACCTAAAGTAACCTCTTGAGGATTTGAGAAACTTTTTCCGAATCCATATGTTTTATTCTCCGACATAACCAAACTATTATAAGCAAATCTATGTTCAGTATTTTCTCCTCTATATCCCTGAATTAATTTAATATTACTTAAACCTGGAACAATGAATGGCTCTGTGACAGTTAAATTAACTCCTCCACCCAACTGACCGCTCTCATTTCTACCAGAAGTCCAGACAAGTTGCCCTTCATCAGTATTTTGAACAATAATACTGAAATAGCGACCAGCAGCAATTGTTTGTATATTACTAAGGGGAACCCCATCTCTAGTTACTAAAGTCGGCTCTGTCACAGAAGTTGTGCTAGGTAATCCTAATTCTCCGTAATCGCCTTTTCCATTTACATAGACATAGGATTCTCCTGTATCCTTATTTTTCACTCTATACATATCGAATGTATATCCATTTGCCGTTTCTACTACTTCGTACACGTCATAGAAATCTTTATCTCCTACCTTTGGAAAAGCAACCATTTTCATATCATTTTCCGTAGACCATATCCATGCTCTTCCTTGTTCATCAATAATATGAAACTTGTTATTCCCGCCAACTAGCGTCTCTGGTCTAAATTTTAAACCTGACGGAATATTTTTCACTTGTCGAACATATCCATACCCTGTTCTATGCATATATATATCATGACTTTCTGTTAGTAGTGCCCACGAACCTTCTATTGTTCCTAGTGCATCTTCACTTAATACTTTATAAGGAAAATCATTTCTTATCTCCACTTGTATCTTATAGCTAATTTTTGAAGATGATACACGAAGTTTATACGTGCCCGGCATATTTATATAACCTTTTGACGCATTACTCGTATAGTATGCGTGATTACGATTCCATGGATTATTAAATGTTGTAACTACATTACCACTAATTGCATCTAACAACTCAATTTTTAGACTTGCATTGTCCCATCCGTCTACTGTACTCATATTGTACGACCTGATATTAAAATTAGGTGTTCCTGAAGGTATAGTGAATTCTGGGGTAACGAAACTTGCAGGTTGTGATTTATCACTATTCTCGAATGAAGTTCCTGAAGCAATTACTGTTTCTGCTTTTCCTAGTATATCTACAATATATTGATAACCACCTTCTGTAGTACCTCTATTAAATGTAAATCCATAACCAAAGCCTAAATTATAATTTTGCCCTTCAGAACCTTTTGTTCTTACTCTTCCATCTGGCTCCACTCTTACGTATATATTTTCAAATGGAAATGTAAGAGAATAATCTTTAACTTTAGATTCTAATAGCGGATGATTTACTGCTGTAGTTACAGAATATACATCATATAGACCCGTTCCATTTACATCGGGTTTAAAGCCTAATATATTATCATCTCTTCTATTATTCCCAAGTGCGATTTTTAATTTTTCGTATCCAGTAGGTCCACTCATTTTAGTCATAGTTGATGTGTTACTATTCCCCTGAGTTTTAAATAGACCCAAAATATTTTTACCAAATCCTGATATTGATGTATCCTCATTTAAAAAGATAGCAGTCGAATCTCCAGCGTAAGCTTTTTCAATGAGGGGAGCTTCTGCTGCTTTTACTTCAATTGCATTAGTGTTTGCAGGTAAACTCATCTTTTCCACTTTACCTAATACATTCATATCTTTCATGTCATAGATTTTTGTAGTTCTATTCTCTCCTATAAGTTTTTGTCCCTTTACATTTTTGACTACCATATCCCCTGTATTCTTATCTTTTGCTACAACGGTATCCCCTATCTTGTAGGAATTGGATACTTTTTTAACGTAATCTCCGTCTTCTAGGGTAGGATACATTGAATTCCCAGTAACTTTATATATATCTGCCGAAGCAACAGTAGGAAAGACAACACACAAAGAGAGTGCTATTGAACATACCTTTTTTATTACACTTATAATAACCACCCCCTATTTAATTTCCCAAATAATATAGGATTTTTTATTTATTTCAACATTTATAAGTATATAAGTTCTCACTTATTAACTATCGTGTTTTTCATCATTTTCCATAATAAAATTATTAAAGAATATTAATAAAAAAAGTAAGATACATGTATATAGTATCTTACTCTTTCCTTTTACTTTTTAAATAGTCTAATTGTTTTTAGATTTGTATTTCCTGCTTCATCTGCTATTTCAAATGTAATAATATTGAATCCATCTTTAAGTCCAGTGATAAAAACAGTTTTTCTTTCATCATTTTTAAATAATAAATTTGTTGCTTGTGTGTTACCATAGTACATTTGAAATCCAGTAGTTATAAGTTTTACATTTATATTTGTAGCCAAGTTATCATTAACGTTTAGAACCAGTGAAGCACCTGTATCCTTAACAATGTACGTTCCGTTTGAAGTGGCAACTTCTAAATCTGGTTTTTGTCTATCCAATATATATTTAATGATATCGTTATTTTGTTGTACTCTAGTAATATCTCCAAATTCATTTTTATACCTTAACATAATAGAGTGTTTACCTTCTCTTGGTGGTATAGATATTAATTTAATATGATTTTCTTTTATTGTTTCCCAAGGAGACCATTCAACCCCATCAAAGCTATACTGCACTTCTTTCACATTACCTGTTTTAGGAACTTTCAGTTTTACATACGAGTTATTAACGTAGATAGGACCTTTTCCATCTCCAGAGTTTCGTTCTCTACCCTCATCATATATATAAGCATTATCGTCCCTATTTACTAACTGAGCAATTAAGATAGAAGTATTTCCTGAACCAATGTTACCTGCCTCATCTTTAACTCTTGCGTAAATAATTTGATTTCCTACATACTCACCAAGACTAAAATCAGTATACAATTCATTATAAGAAGACCATACATTCTTTTCCCATGTACCTGTTGACTTTTTGCCGTACCAGTTTGTGCCATCTTTTGAAAATTGAACTTGAAGTTTATTATATGGTGTAACATTATCGGTAGCAGATAGACTTAAATTCACTTTTGTATCTCCTGTAGATACTATTTTTCCAGGATTTCCTTCTATTCCAACAACAACCTCCGGTGGCTTTCTATCAGTAATAATGGAAGGTGCATTTTCAAAATTGTCATCATATACAATTGTAATGAATTCGTTATTTTCACCTTTTTCAAGCAACTTAATAGTTATACTATTATTTAATATTGAGAATGGAACATCACCCTCTTTTATATTAAATATAATTTCTTCTTTAGCATTAGATGACTCTGCGTCTTTATAGTATATTTCTCCAGTTTGATTGTCCGTTAAAACTAATCTATAAAGAATCCCCCCCCTATTTCTTTCATCTTGTTTTATATTAAATTCAATTCCATCTTCATTTACTGTTCGTATAAAGTTCGCTGGATAATATGGATATGTAGTTACAAATACACTTTTTCCTTTTCCTACGGTAACTGAATTTTCAACATCTACTAGATACTCATATTTTGCATTTCCTAATAACCCCTCATATTCATCTTTATATGTTGTTTCTAGCAGACCATTCCAAGCTACTCTATTAGGAGTTAACTCATTCCACTCTGTTTCACCAGCTAATTTTCTTTTTATGCTATAAGATTTAATTGCCGAATTAGTCTGTGTAGATGCCGTAAATGACACTTCATTAAACAACTTGTTTTCCGCCTCACCAAACGTAGCGGAAATTTTTTTTATCTCAGCCCCAGCATCACTTATTATAATATATCTGTAATCACTATTTTCATCTGATATATTCCCCGCTTCATCTATTCCTCTTAGTTTAATTTGAGTTTCCCCCAGGAAGCCTTGGAAGAAATCATAGTAATACCCATTACCATTTAAATTTTTAACATCTATCCAATCAGACCAAGTTGTTGGATAACCATATGCTTGTTTTGTACGATATTGTATTTGTGGCTTAACAATTGTCTTGTTGTTTCCTGACTTTTGTAGAACATTAAAATACAATCTAACTGGTTTATTTACGCCATTTGTACCGTCCATTTTAAAATAATCGCTACCCATACATTCTTCTGCACCATTGGATACCGTTACTAAACATGTATCACCATATTGAGGCGTTTGTGGTTTCTCGTTATCAACCGTTATTTTGCCAGAGTAAAACTGTTCAACTATTCCCCCTCTATCATCTTCTGCACTTACCGTAGTCAATGATTGGTAGTCGATTCCATTAGAAAATTCACTAACATCCCACTCTAAACTCCAGCCTTGCTCAATAACTTCATTATATTCATCTGTATTCCAGTTATCTTGAGAAATCTTTACTTCTTTCTCTATTCCAAGCACACTAGCTTTAATTGTGACGTTTTCTTTTTCTTTCTCTCTTACTTTCCCTGTTAGAACAAATGTCTTGGTTCCGTTTTTACTTAGATAATGAGTTTTTATCTCACTCTCTATTTTCATTTCCGGTATTTCATTACCCACAGCAGTTGATAACTTTGCTCTACTCATTGAAAAGTTGTCTCCGAGTGCTCCTGAAGATTTTCTACCCCAAGACCATATTCTACCTTGATTATCAAGCGCCAGTGCAAAGTCTGGTCCTGCTGCTATTTTTGTAATATCTTTTAAGTTTTGAACTTTTATAGGAACATTTGAATCTAAAGTTGTTCCGTTCCCTAACTCGCCCCAGCCATTATCTCCAGCTGAGTAAACCGTTCCATCTTCAGCTAAAAATATAACAAAGTTCCAAACACTTGAAACATCTATTATTTTTTTATTATCAAAATATGTACTATTTATCTTATTTGGCACACTGCTATTATTGGCATTACCCCAACCTAATTTTCCGTTATAATTTGTTCCCCATGACCATACTTCCCCATTAGCATCTAATGCGTAAAACGCGCCATAACTTCCGTATACATTTTTTATATACACATTATTAATTGCATAAGAAGAGTTAATTGGAGCAGATGCTACCGTTTTCCCATGCGGTAAAATCCATAAGCTTCCGTTTCTTAATCCTACAGATGAACTGTAACTCGTTGCTAATTGCGTAAAACCATCAGGTAAAAGTGTATCTGTTCCCATTTTCACAGGGTGAGCTTGTTTAAAAGCAAAATAGCCGGGGTCATTTTTTGCATTACAATTCGCATTAGCCTGTGCTACTGTTCCTACAGATAGCGGCGTATGCCCCCAACTCCATATACGACCATTACTATCAATTAAAGCACCGCCTGGGTAGGAGTTATTAATAACATCTCTTACATTATCAAAATAGTTTTTTCCTCCTGGAACCAAGTCAGCATATGTTGATACTGGTTCTATTTTCATCCAATTAGAGGTACTAGTGTTAGTTGTTCCTCCAGAATAGCAAAAATCTTGAAATCCATATGCTATCTTTGTATCTTTTTGAATTAAAAACATAGGACCTTGCCTACTCCAGTTATCCGCTGTCCAATAATGAATTTTTTCAAACGAGCCTATAGAATATCCTATGTTAAAAGCCGCTGGGTACGCTTTATTTGGATTGTGAGGGAACCTCGTATCATATCCCCAAGCCAGCATCTCATTATTGTTATTCATTGCATATGCTATACTTCCGTTTGATGCCATAATATTTTTTATATTAGTTAACCCCGGAATCAAAGACGGTACATTAGCATATAACTGTGCGCCTCCGCCCAATTGTCCTGAATCGTTTAATCCCGCTGTCCAAATTAAATATCCATCTTCATTTTCCTGCAAAGCTACCATAAATCTCAACCCAGCGGAAACCTTTGTAATGTTAGGTACAATTTCTCCTTTTCGTTTTAATGGTACAGGTTTATTTTGTATAGCGCCTACCGCAACCTCATCAGTACCCAATGTTCCGAAATCGTTTTTTCCCCAAACATAAGCTACTTTTTTTCCTGTAATTTTAGATTCAGCAAGAGCTATACTTACAACCCCTCCTGCTTTAAAATCTACAATTTTATATTCATTATAAAAGTTGTCTGGAAAAGCTACTTTATTAAGTCTGTCATAAGAAGATGTTGTGCTACCAATACCTAAAGCACCATTCCCATTGTTTCCCCATGAATATAATACACCGTTATTATCTACACCCAAAAAGTGATTAGTCCCACCGCTCATTTTTACTATATCTACGTTATCAGCATTTATTAATTTAATTGTATTATTCGAAGAATTAACATAATAAAGAGAGCCATCTTGAGTTTTAACTGTTAACATAGTACTTTCAGCTGTTTCTATATCAACTGCATTTTCTATATTTACCCCTTGATATTTAACGTATGCTTTTTCACTCCATTGCCAGTCACACGTTGTATCAGGACATCTCTCCCCTGCACCAGAAGCATTGTCTGTTCCTCGCACTTGTACTAACCCTTCTGGAGTAATAACATATTGCATTGTCCAATAGCTCGGTCTTCCAGGAGTAGCAGCATCCTTTATTAGTCCGCTATAAGTTTCTTCGTTTAAATTTTCTTTAATTTTAATCCATTTATAGAGACCTGTATTCACGTCTGTCCTTAATCCATAAGCCTCATTAGCCCCTACAACTAACCTTTCAAACCCCGTTGGTCCTGATACAGAGACTAATTCAGGTGTACTTTTAGCTGTACCTCCTTCTCTTCCTAATACATTATTCACATTACTTCCAAATCCCGTTATGGATGTATCTTCATGAAGAAATAATACAAAATCTCTTCCTGTATATATATCCTTAATTGGCGAATCATTTATTAAACCTTTAGCTATTTTAACCTTTTTATTTTCTGGGATATTCGTCGTTTTTTCTACTTTCCCCAATATCTTCACTTTTTCTTGAGGCACACTTACTGAATAAGAACTTTCACCCACTAACAATCCATCTTGGACTTTTTTTATGATGTCTTCTCCATTTTGTTGTCTCGCTACAACGATGTCACCATTATTATAGTTATTTTGTTTTTGTACACTTACATAGTCACCATTTTTCAAACGAGGAAACATTGAATCTCCCTTTACTTGGTATAACTCGTCTGCCGCAACTATACTAGGGACTGCCAATGTTGCTATTAGTGAAATCTTAAGCGCCAGATTGACCAGTTTCATTCATTACACCTCCAATACAATTAACGTATTTTTTTTGCTATAATATAGCATTTTTCTTTTTTGCGTTTTTAAATATAAATTTAACAAAAAAAGAGCGGGGAATTTCCCCACTCCTTATGATTTCTTAAATATACGAACACTCGTAAGTTTTACATTACCGGCTTTGTCAGTCACTTTAAATGAGACTACATTAAATCCATTTTGTAGTCCTTTAATCAGAACCGGATTTTTAGCTTTATTTACTACATCTAACGAATTCTTAGTTACTCCATTTAGTTCGATAGCAAACTCAGGATTTTCCAACTCTATTCTCACTACAGGAGAAAGGTTATCAACAGCAATTAAGGTTACTAATGCTGAAGAATTTTTCACAATATATGTACCATTTTGTGTTTCAAATTTCAAGGTAGGTTTTTCTGTATCTAGCACATACTTTATAATGTCATTTTTCTGTGTAACTTGTGTTATATCACCAAACTCATTCCTATATCTTACAAACACATTATGTTCACCTTGAATAGGAGGAAGAGTTATGTATTTTACATCCTTATCATATAAGGGTTCCCATGGCGACCAGTTAACGCCATCAAAACTAAATTGCGCTTCTTTCAAATTTCCGGTTTTAGGGATGGTCAAAGTAATATAAGAGTCATTTACATGAATAGAATTATTTATGGTATCTTCAGATGATAAATTTCTATCGTTGTCTACAACTTTAGAAGTTCCATCTCTATTTACTAATTCCGCAACTATTAACTGCGTATTAGCCATACCTATGTTACCCGCTTCATCTTTAACTCGTGCATAAATAACTTTTGTACCTGTACTAGCTCCTAAAGGGAAGTCTGTGTAGTTATTACTGTAATTAGACCATGCATTCTGTTCCCATTGATTCGAAGTATTTAATCCATACCAGTTTGTTCCGTCTGATGAAAATTGCACTTCTAATTTATTATTAACTGTTACATCGTCCGTTGCAGATAAGTCTAGACTTATTTTATTATCACCGTTCGATATAATTCTTTCAGGATTCCCTTTTACATTTACATATACTTCGGGTGCTTTTTTATCAGTAACAATTGAAGGAGTATTCTCAAAGTTTTCATCATATACAATTGTAATGAAGTTGTCATTCTTTCCCTTAACTAATAGCTTTATTCCCATACTATTATTTAAAATTGAGAAAGGCGCATCTCCCTCTTTAACTTTAAAGATTACTTCTTCTTTTATATTAGAAGATTTTTTATCTAAATGATAGATTTCACCTGTCTGATTATCAACAATAACCAATCTGTAAAGTATTTCTCCTTTATTTCTGGTATCTTGCTTGACTGTAAAATCAATACCGTTATTTGTTATTTTTCTAATAAAGTTAGTAGGTTCGTATGGATTA
>Ga0209463_1001774_pt1 | contig 12601 bp, 14 predicted proteins | sample AgamicMgSfrz_FD_187169 | JGI IMG/M metagenome (GOLD analysis project Ga0209463, IMG submission 187169) | Agave microbial communities from Guanajuato, Mexico - Mg.Sf.rz (SPAdes) (version 2) | ecosystem: Host-associated > Plants > Phyllosphere > Phylloplane/Leaf | place: Guanajuato, Mexico... | reverse complement strand
TTTACTTTTCGATAACAAAAGTACCTCCTCTCATTCCAGCCAGCTTTATCCTTCTAGGTTTTTCTGGAGCAATTGCTCCTGTATTAATGAATGCAGCCTTCTTGGCAACTGATGAAATGTACCATAATGAAATATCCTCTTTAGTAAATCTTGCACGTCAAATGGGCAGTATTTTAAGTGTAATGATTGTTTCTATCATGTTAGATCTCCTTCCAAAGGAAATCGTTATACAGTATTTCATACTATGTACAATAATCGTCTCTGCCCTAGCGTACACCTACTTATCCTGGGCAAACACATCTTTCCGATATAGTAATAAAAAGGATAGTACCCATAACCAGTAAAGATTTCTTTGCCAATTATTCATTAATAATATTCATTAAATAAGTAATGCCTTAATTAATAGGCATTACTTATTTTTGTACCTAGAACGTTGATTATGTTAACTGGATATGTATACGATATACAGCGTAAAAACCGAAAAAACTACCTCTGGAGAGGAGGTAGTTTTTTCGGTTTTACGACTTTATCCCATGACACCTTTTGGCATCTTGAGTAGTTTGCTCAAATTTTTAAATGTTATTCATAATGGACAATTCACTTAAAGTGGGCTAATGAATATAATTAATTTGGTAGTTAATATAATCTTTCCTTTACTTCCTTTCAAAGTACACTTATCACACACCAAAAGCCTCTTCAATCATTGAAGAGGCTTTTGGTGCCAAGAAAATCCAGTATGTTAATTAGACAAATATGGACTTTGACTACAAATTGGATGTTATTTAAACTATTTTTTAGTAAAGTAGCGATTTTTTCTACACGATAAGTAAATTATAAAGAATAAAAAGCACTTCTAAATGTTAGAGTATATCCAACTGTAGAGGTGCAGTTCAGTCATTATAAAAATAATTGATAGATTGTTTACCTTTGATGATGTACAAACCGCATGTCTTTATAAAAGTTTACGGTACGAATATTTCTTTCAATTTCATTGCATCCTTGTATAGATAATTCTTCTGTGGCAGCCTTTATCAATTCTTTGGAATAGCCTTTTCCTCGATAGTGAGGTAGAACATATACTTCATAAATAAAACCCATATTTTGCTGTTTGAAGTAATCTTTACTAATATCGATTAAAATCCAACCTTTTAAACAGCCCTTTTCTTTTAAAATAAGGTAATATCCCCCACGATCTAAAGTTTTTCGAATGATGTTCTCCACTTGTCTCTGAAGAGGTTTAAAAGTATAAGCAGTCGCTTCTTGAACAGCGTCTACAGCATTACTTATAATCTCTTTTAAATCATTTTCATTAGCTTTAGTAATCATATGCTCACCTCTACCTTTATTAGCTTTTTATAAAATTAGAATTCTATATACTTATGCAGATGCATATAAACAATAAATTAAATCAACCATACATTCTTAATCATATGAAAGAATCAATTACTCTAACTTATTTAGTGGTGAAAATTAAAACATATCTAAATTACTTATATATTCAATGAGGGATCGGAGAAAAGAAATATTGATTGAATGATAATCATAGATTATAAGATATTCTGAAAGGATTAAAACGAATAAAATGGCAATCAAGCTTTTAACAAGAGGAAATTGTCTAAATTGGGGATTTAAAAGAAACTTACTGACCGTATATATAAACATCACTATAAAATACACCATCATGATCTGCGATTCATGAAGGGGTAGATGCAAAATTAATATATACACATTAAATATCATTACTAAAAGAAACGAAAATTCAACTCCACTAAAAAAATCATCCATTCTATAACACCTTTTCTATATTAATACATAATTAATCTCCTTAGAAAGTATAAATTTACAATAAAATTACATATTATTTACACACTCTTTACAATATTGTATACAATATTACATTATATTTCTAGGTATTTTTTGCCTTTTGTCTTACAAATTTATAATTTGTCTATATTTTCACAATTATTAACAGAACGCAAACGGAGAAAAAATAAAAGGATTGCGATTAGAGAATCGCAATCCTTCTGCACTAAATCTATTATTAATTTATAAAAGCATCAATTTTCGTAAACTCCCTAAGGAACCACTGCCTAACCTAACCAATTTACGTTTAAATCCAAATGATGATTGATTACGCTTTTTCTCAGAGTTCTTCGCATCATAAGTCATTTGGCATAATAACTCTTGACTGTTAACTTCCTCTGTTTCATCATCGCATTGGACATAATGATAATGTCCCTTCGAATCTTGTTCGCGGGCCTTACAATTATCTTTTAACATGAGGTCTAGCCATGTATAAATTCGTTTCTTTAAATGATCTTTTAAAATAGGAAAGAGGATTTCAACACGATTTTCCATATTTCGTGTCATCAAATCTGCAGATGATAAAAATACTTTCTGTTCTCCATTATGGTGAAAACAGTAAATTCGTGTGTGCTCTAAGAATGTCCCTACAATACTTCGAACCCTGATATTTTCACTAACTCCTTTGAGGCCTGGACGTAAGCAACAAACTCCGCGTATGATAAGATCAATTTTAATACCTGCGTTCGATGCCTCATAAAGTTTTATGATGATTTTTTTATCGGTTAGCGAATTCATTTTAGCAATAATATAACCATTTCCATATTGCTGGTGATAAGCAATTTCCTCATTGATTAAGTTTAAAAATGTATCTCTTATGTCAAATGGTGAAACCGATAAATGATGATACTCTGGCTTCTCCGTATAGCCACTTAGATAATTAAAGAAGTTTGTTGCATCAATTCCTATTTGTTCATCTGATGTAATTAAACCCAGGTCTGTATAAATTCTTGCCGTAGCATCATTGTAATTGCCTGTTCCTAGATGGACAAATCGTTGAATTACCCCTTTTTTCTGGCGCAGAATCAAGGTAATTTTACTATGCGTTTTTAAGCCCGTCATTCCATACAATACATGGCACCCTGCTTTTTCTAATTCCTTTGCCCATTGCACATTATTTTCTTCATCAAATCGTGCTTTTAATTCCACAAGGACCGTTACCTGTTTTCCCTTTTCTGCAGCCCGTTCAAGACTTTTGATGATGGGTGAGTCTCCACTTACTCGATATAGGGTCTGTTTGATAGCTAATACGTCCGGATCATCGGCAGCCTGTGAAATAAAATCAACGACAGGTTCAAAAGACTCGTACGGATGATGAAGTAGAATATCTTCATTAAGTGCTTTTTCAAAAATATCCTTCTCTCCTTCTAAGTCTTGAGGAGGTTGAGGAATAAAAGAAGGTGCCACTAAATGTTCATGAGTGGATTGGATGGTTTTATAAAAAGCGAAGAGAAATGTTAAGTCAAGAGGTGCCTGAACAAAATAGACGTCCTTATCATGGATTTCTAGCTCTTCTTTTAAGTAATCAACCATTTGTTCATCGTGGAGGTGCTTTTGTACTTCTAATCTCACAGCTGCTCCCCATTTACGCTTCTTTAGTTCCTCTTCTATTTCTTTTAGAAGATCCTGTGCTTCATCTTCGTGAATGGTTAAGTCTGCATTACGCGTAATACGGAAAGGTGTTACAGATTTGACCCGATATCCTTTAAATAATTTGTGGATAAATTGAGAGATCACTTGTTCTATTAAGACGAAGGTTCTTGTTCCCTTATCCCCAGGCAACTCGATATAACGATCTAGTCCTGCAGGAACTTGTACAATTGCTAGCTTTTCAATCTTAGATGCTGCATCACCCATGCTCTCTTGCATCTTCTCTTCAATTCGAATGGCCAGATTTAAAGATTTATTTAAGAGCATAGGGAAAGGTCGGTAGGCATCAATAGCCATAGGAGTTAAAGTAGGAAAAATCTGCTTATCAAAGAAGACTTCTAAAAAAGATAATGCCGTAGAGGTTATTTTTGAAATCGATACAAATTTTACACGTTCTTTCGCTAATAGAGGGGCTAATTCATATATGTATACGTCATCTTGCTTGTCTACAAGAGTATGGGCTATCTCAGAGATAGCATTTAGTTGCTCTTTTGGTGTTAAGCCAGCCTTGTTTTCAGGTCGATTAAATCCAGCTTTTACTTGATCCAGTAAACCAGCTACACGGACCATAAAAAACTCATCTAAATTCGAACTGAAAATAGATAAAAACTTATATCGTTCTAATAAAGCATTTCGCTCGTCCATTGATTCTTCTAACACACGTTTATTAAAATCTAGCCAACTTAGTTCACGATTATTATACAAAGAAGGACTCTCTAAATCTATTAATTTATTGTCTTCACTGGGTGTTATCATGATACATACATCTCCTTTATCCAACTGTCGCTATGTGTATAGTTAGAAAATAACACCCATTTATGAATATAAGATGGTTTTTTTGTAAAGATAATGTAAAATTGTAAATCTTATTTATTTATAATTAACCAATTATACTGCTTCTAATAAATATTTACTTAGGGTGTAATTGTAAATTTAATGTTAATAATATGTATATCTTAACAATTGTAGATCATCTTTGATTATTCTAAAATAAATAAAAATTTATCTAAATGATGAAGATGGAGTGTTTGTATGAAACAAGAAAGAGTGTTATATAATGGAACAGAATATATCGTTTTATTTAAATATTCTTCAGGATATTGGGAAGTGATAGATGCTACAAAAGAACGTTACTCCAAGGTTGAATTGGTTCATCACTCTCACTTAATGGAGTATACTAAAGAGGGCATTCCTACCTCGAATGTAACGCAAACATAAAATCCTAGTGAAAAGAGTGATACATACATTGGAAAGAAAAGTGGGAATTATTGACATAGGTTCTAATACCATGAGACTTGTTATTTATGCACAGCCACAAGAGGGGCTACCTTTCAAAGAAGTAGAAAATATAAAGATGGGAGTGCGTTTACGGACTTACTTAAATGCTGAACAAATAGTAAGTGATGAAGGAATTTCTTTATTATTAGATACTCTTCATAGCTTCCAATTACTCCTTCATCATTATAAAGTAACGGATATAACCTGCGTTGCCACGGCAACCATTCGTCAAGCAAAAAACCGGGAAAAGATCTTACATATAGTCCAAGAGAGAACAGGATTTACTCTCATGCTTTTAAATGAATATGAAGAAGCCTTTTATGGTTATATTGCTGTTATTCATTCTACCGATATAAAAGAAGGAATAACGGTTGACATGGGAGGAGGAAGTACAGAAATAACTTATTTCCGTAATCGTAAACTGTTGGAATATTGCAGCCTTCCATTTGGATCTTTATCTTTAAAACTTGATTTCGTGAAAGGTTCTATTCCGACTGAGGAAGAGAAAGAGCAAATACGCCAGTATGTACGTGCACAACTTGAAGGTATTCCATGGATTTTTAATAAGGAGATCCCTCTTATTGGAATGGGAGGAAGCGCCCGCAACCTTGCACAACTCCAACAGCATTTGATTAATTATCCCCTAGCTGGTATCCATCAATATGAAATGGATATATCTACTATTCAAGAAGCACAAGAGAAACTTAAACCGTTAACATTTCCTGAACTACAAAAACTTGAAGGTCTTTCTAGGGAGCGAGCTGATACGATATTACCTTCTCTAGAAGTATTTGATTTGTTACTTGATTCATCAAAATCGACCAAATTTATCATAAGTAAAAAGGGGTTAAGAGAAGGAATTCTATATAACAAAATCGCTGAACAAGATAATGTCTCTACATCCTTAGTAGCTATAAGTATTGAAGAAATTATGCACGATTTCCATATCAATATTGACAACAGTAGACAAATGACCAAAATAGCAAATGTCATCTTGAAACAAGTCAATAAAATAAAGGAGATGGAAGAGTACATAACCAATCAAGATACAATGTTGTTAAAGCAAGCAGCGTGTATCTTTCACCTAGGAAAGTACTTAAACGAAGAATCCAGCAGCCACCACACTTTTTATTTACTTTCTAACCGATCGATTTTAGGTTTCTCCCATAGAGAACGTATCAAACTTGCTCTTATAGCTTCGTACAAAGGAAAGAGAACCTTTCGTCAATATATAGAACCTTTTAAAGATTGGTACACACAAGAAGAACAAAAGAAGATGTGTTTACTAGGCTCTATCTTAAAAGTAGCTCAGAGTTTAAACATCACTAAGCGTAATGTGGTTGATGATATCAAGATTTCCTCTAAAAATGGTGACTGGGTCATGGACATACAATGTCATGATGATTATAAACCTGAAGAGTATCGAATAGAAAAACAAAAAAAGCACCTGGAAAAATTGTTGAAAATTTCCTTAATCCCTAATTTCTATTGTTAATTTTGCTATGCTACTCTAAATAAACCTCCACCTAAACCAGTGGAGGTTACATCATTCTATCGAAAGTACTGATATAAATAATAAAAATATTTATTTTATGATAACCAAATCAGTTAATAAAGCTAGTTCTACTTGATAAGAATTACTAATTTTACGAATTTCACAATAACCAGAATTATAAACATGAATAACTTTAAACCTTTTATCCATATACAAAACCTCTGTGTCATCTTTACGAATTGTCATAACTATCCTTAAACCTCCTATGTTTTTTCATCCTATCATCCTAGTAAAAAAACGTTAAATATAGATTAACTACTCATGATGACTTAAAAACATAATAAAGGGCAAGGGATTCCTAATAGTTGGGTAACAAAATGTAATTTTACATCTGAGATTATTGTATAATTTAGGAAACGTTTTCGCCAAGGATAAATTATAAATTTACATAATATTCATTTATAGTTAACATAAGGACAATTCTAAGTGCAAATATAATGATTAATACCTTTATTCAAAATAAGTTACACCTATTACGTTCTCTGTAGAAAAATCTTGAATCTTGTTTCTTATTATATACCAATCTGTCTTCTACTCTCCTTTTAATAAATTGTTGTATTCATAATAAACCAAGAGAAAATCTACAAGTATTCAATGTTAATATATTTTTAATAAGATGAATCCAATCGAAAAATACAAAATCAACTTATTTTATATAAAGAAGTAAATGAATAAACTCTGTTATAAAAATAAAAGTTTTATCTTTTACTCTAAGTGAAGACAAATACCACGTTTTTCTACAAAGTATTCAGCTTCTAAATCACACAACAGCAAAATAAAAAGCAGCCTCGCTTGTCAATGCGAAGGTTGCTTTTACTTTTTACATGAAAGATAACTCTAATCAGTTTTATTGACCTTTGCTAACTGATTCAACAATTGATCAATGAAGTGACTGATGACAAGGGTATTTTTACTAGTAAATCCTTCTTCTAACCCTGTTTGAACCATAAGCGCTCTTCCTGCCTCTATATCTACAATCGAAGCTCTTCTTAAAACACTATTATATCTATATGTTTGCATAACCCAATCACCTATTTCTCTAAGTTGTTATATTTTTATATAACAATAACTAGAATCTTAAGCTATGACAACATCTTTCCCCTATAAAAACCAACCGAAGTCTTAGAATACCTTTTTCAAGGCCTGAATAGCTCATTTTTTGCACTTTATATATGTTACAATACTTCTTGTAAATGCGAATAAAAATTCCATTTCTTATTCATAGGTAAGAAAAGTCCTCAAATTATGAGGGCTTTTCTTGTTTTACATATTCTCCATCTTGCAAAGTCACTTCTCCTGTAATTCTACATTCACTGTAAGCTTTATATTTCTGAAGAGTAATATATAACTTCTGTCAAAAAATACTTCTATAGGACCTTTTTCTTTGATACTAAGAACCTTTCGTAACTCCATTAAAGTGACAACACGACCTAACTCGTCTAAATTTCGCATACTCCCTGTCGTTTTCATGCTATACCTCATCTCCAAATGCAAAATAAAGAATATCCTTTTTATCTAGGTAGCTCTATTGCAGCAAATATCAGTTCTTTAGATAAAATTAAGTGCTGTATGCTCTCTTATTTTCCTTTTAGACTGTTAAAAACTATCTTATTATTCTATAAAAAACCTACGCAAATCTTCAACTTTTTCATCTCAAAATAAGTTTAACTAAACAAATATGATTGTTGATAAATTTAAGTTTTTGTTGGTAGATAAGTTGAACTAAATGATTGAAAATCCAACCTTTTTCTTGTATAATTAGTTCAACAGAAGTTCAACTTAAAAATGAGGTGTATAGAGATGAAAATTTCACGTTTTAATAAAGACTGTGGGAACTCAGTTGATATGAATATTATCGATGGGTACCTGTTTGATTTTCCGACCAATGTTGTAGAACTCCAAAGAGAAGCTGCTGATTCATTCTTTACCGATGCTGTAACAGCACCGGAAGAGTTCAAAAAGCGTATCTTACTATCCACAACTATTGGTGACGAAGAGAAAGAACGTTATTTCTTAGTCGGTGATATCGCAGCAAGCCAACAACTTGCCAACAATCACATCAATCGTTTACATAACAAAATTACAAGCCATATTCCTTATGTAACATTTTTAGCAGCTATTGCATACTACCATGCATTGCATGCGAAAGATCAAAAGGATAATAGCATTGAGATTGACTATTTCTCTACGATGTTACCAATCTGGTTACTAAAAAAAGAAAGCACATTTGGTGAAGCGCAAAAAGCAATGGCAACTCGCTTCTTAGGTGACCATGCTTTCCGTATTCATACGCCAGGATTCGAAAAAGAAATAAAAGTTTCTGTAGAAGAATGTGCATGCTTAAAAGAAGGCGAAATTGCACGCTTTGCATTAAAGAAAGACCTAACGCTTCAAGACCGTGAAGATGCGAATGAATATGTAGAATGTGAAACCGTGATGGTCGATATTGGTGGAGGATCCATTGATGTTGTTATTTTACCTGAAGGATTAAAAGCTGCAAACAGTCGCGAATCATTCCAAAGTATTGAAGGTATTCCGTACCTAGCGCACATTGATAAGTTACGAAAAGAGAAATTCCCAGAGTTGTTTACCGATTTACGTGCATTTGATCAATTTATTTTAGATAACTACAGCAAACAAAAGTTTGAACTAAAAAATGAAAACACAGGCGAATCGATTGATTTAACAGCTCAAATCAAATCTTCTCTAAGAGATTATGTAGAGATCTTACTAGCCAAGTTAAATGATGTGGCTCCACCACCTGCCAATAAAATCCGAAAATACGTATATAGTGGCGGTGTCGCTCCTACACTAGAAGTAGCCATTATGAATAGCATGAATGAAAAAATCGGTGAAGAACGTACAGAGAAATATCATAAGGTGCCAGAAGATAGTCGTCACTTGAATTTATTCGGCTTAGAAATTCGAAGCATTGGATATCTTCAAAAGAAACAAGCTGAAAAGAAAGCCGTTAAATCTTAACAGCGTAGGTGATAACCATGTCAGAGCGTCAGAACGCCTTTACGATTAAAACCAACCAGTTAAGTGATGAAGTCTATGACGCACTTGCAAAATATGCAAAGTCTCGAAAATTGGGGGACTATATTTCATCTTTAATTGTTCGTGAACTCCATCATACATCTACGGATCAAGTAGAACAGTGGGATAGAACAGAGGAACTGCTCGAACATATCAATTCCGAGCTGCGGGAGTTAAAGAAATTAGCTCAAGCTAATGGTTTTGCCAATTCATCAGATGATATTAAAGAGAAGCCTTCAGACAACCCTACCCCAAAAGAAGGAAAAATTGCAGATTTAGAACAAGTGTCTGGATCTTTAGATGATGATGATCTTGAAGAATTTAGCGATTTTTAAAAGGCTAAGCCACTAGATGCACTAGTGGCTTTAGTTGTTAGAGTAAAACATACCTTTTTGAAGCTTTATTATGAATTCCTTTTACAATTATTACGCAATGTAGTAAATGTCATTCCGTAAGTATAGTAGAAAAATATAAGCCTCCTCTCTCTTCATTAGATGGAGGGCTTTATCTTATATATTCTGTTTTAGTTTGAACTAGCATTTTTCTTTTTCTTTACAGGTAATCCGTACTTATTAGAGTTTTCCCTTATTTTTTTCGCGATTTCTTGTGCCTCTTCTTTCGTCATTTTCATACAAAAGACTCCTCTCATGTTCTACTATTATAAGTTTTTTCCAATATCTAAAAAAATTATACATGCTCTCCCCTCCCCTGCCATATACATGTTTTAGGTATGTACAGAAAGTCATTGTCCTAGAGATAAATTTAGATTTTAGGAGTGATTGTGTGAGAGTAGAAGAGAAGAAGAGGAGAATTCGAAGTGACAAAAAACGGGATGTAAAGCCATCACTTCCAATTGATCTTAAAGAATGTGTTTATCGATTATCCTACATTACAAATACTCCTGTAAAAAATGTAGTTGAATCAATTTGTATATCAGGTCTTGCTTCTTCAAAAGTTATGGACTACTTATCAAATTATTTCAGAAGAGGATTTAGCTGTGGCAGTACAGTGTATATGGGTGATATGTCCAAAGAGCCAATTAGACAGTTATATAAAAACATAGAAAAAGAACGTGTTTCTACTCGCCTAAAAGATGGACACGGAGAAACGTATGATGTTCTAAAACGTTTAGCCTATGCTTTGGATTGTTCTCCTGCATTAGCAGCATCTTTCTTAATTGAAGCAAGCATCAGGAATTCTGATTTTGTAGATGAGTACATGACTCGACATTTAGAACAAGAGTTGGACCAGGGACGGCTAAAGGAATTAAAAGAAGTATTAAAATTCATCAATAAAAACAATCCGTATAAGGAAGAGTACAGTTTACACAATTTAATTTCTTATATTATGGATGAATTAAAAGTAGGGGCCACTAACCTAGGTTCTTCTGTACAAAGTTGGTTAGAAAGTATGCAACATAAAAAATAATTCCACCTAAAAAAGCCTTAGAATCTAAGATTCAAAGGCTTTTTTCTTATCTTTTATTTCTTTATATAATATTTCTGCACCTGACGGACTTAGAACCAGGTTATTTGCATATTTACGATTTTCGTTTGTTATCTCACCTGTAATTACACATTCGTTACATTCTTTGTATTTCTTTATTTCTATATGATCCTCTTCCAATAAAATCTCTACTGAATCGTCTTTACCTATATCCAGTACCTTTCTGAGTTCAATGGGAATTACTATACGTCCTACTGCATCTATCTTTCGCAATGTACTTAGTTCTCTCATGCTGACTCTCCTTTTATATATTCATAAGTACAACTTTCATATTATACTATAAATGTATAAATTAACCTATAAAGATTTTATAAATCAGCTCTCAAGATATAAGTTTAGAATTTTTTCTTAATTTGCTCTTGTACATAAATACATGTGCGCTCATGTTCACGGGAAAAGAAATGATCTTGTTTATGATAAACTTTTACTCCACAAGAGGGACAGGCATAGAAACCGACTTTAACACCTTGAGTCACTTCATGCGCATAAAATTCACCAGCTGTTTCAAACATCACTACATGGTTTGCTTTTTCAATCTTTGCCCTCATAAAAGTATCTCCCACCTTATTTTAAGTTTATTTCCATAATAAGGGCTGATGGGGCGGTTTGTAAAAGAAAATATATAAGTATACAGCTATATCTGCAGAAAAAGCAGCAATCCCATGACATTTGTATACGAGATTGCTGCTTTTAATACTATTTCTATAAATTTGATATGTATCATTTTCTTATAGCCTTAATCAATTAAAAACCATGAAAATAATCTACAGTTTAGCGTTAGTTTTACATAAGATCTCCTATAGAAATCAAATAAAATAAGAACCCGTGGTGCCGTAGAGGGGACTGCACCCCAATTGTTAGACAAAAACTAATAATTAGAAGTTAGTTTTGATGCTTTTGCACATCATGATTAGTTTGCTCGAACTATAAACAATATATATATGAAAAAGAAAAACCCACCCGATTTGTCAGAGGTAGGTTCGTTCTCATAGCATGTTGTCAACACGAAACAATGAGGATTTCCAAAAGGAAGCTTCACAGCGCCTATGATAGTTTGCTCAAAGGATGTAAAGAGTATGCAACATTTATATAGAAAATTTAAAATGTTTATGTGAATGAGTAAAAGAAAAAAAGACTTAAGCCTGCTCCTATTACTTGTTTAAACATAAAAGATGGTATTTAGTAGGCTTTTTTCGTTAAATATCTATTTTAGCAGAAAAACACCCTACTCCTGTAGGATGTTTTTTGTGTAATGTAAATAGTATATAGAGCTACACTAAAGATTCCAGAAATCTTCTTTTTATTGATGTCGAAGCTTTTCAATTTCTTCTTGAGTAAAGCCTGTTAAATCAGCAATTACAGCGTCATCAAGTCCTTTTTCAATCATACCTAAAGCCACTTTTTTTAGCGTTTCTTCTTTTCCCTTTTTTTCTCCAAGCGTTTCTGCTCTTTTTAAAGCTGACTTTTCATCTAACAACGCTTTTCTCCGGGCCTCGTAAGCTAATAATACTTCTGGATCTTGACTCACACGTTCCCATTCATCTATGGCTTTCTTTAACACTTGATCTTCTTGCATCGCAATCTCCTCCAATACTTGAGTGATTTCTTCATCTTCAGATGCTTCAAGTAATAATAACCATCGCACAAGTTGATCTTCTCGTGGGTCCACTTCTCTATTACGCCATTTGATTAATAACTTAGGTAGCTCCA
>Ga0209463_1001769_pt1 | contig 12621 bp, 9 predicted proteins | sample AgamicMgSfrz_FD_187169 | JGI IMG/M metagenome (GOLD analysis project Ga0209463, IMG submission 187169) | Agave microbial communities from Guanajuato, Mexico - Mg.Sf.rz (SPAdes) (version 2) | ecosystem: Host-associated > Plants > Phyllosphere > Phylloplane/Leaf | place: Guanajuato, Mexico... | reverse complement strand
GGAAACCAACTGGAACGGCTGTTTTGCCTCACTTTGGTGGCGGGCGCCCTGTGGTTTCCGCCGGACATAACTCTTTTGAGTGCCGACGGCTGGCCAGCCAAACTGATGAACAACGTGCAATTTGGCATAAGCCGCCTAATAAATTAGCAAAAAGCGCTATTTTCAGACGAAAACCGGCAAAAAGTTATAATCCATTCCATTTGGTTCTAATAACACACTTCTCTGTCCTGATACCATGCCGCCCGTAGCGCAGCCTTGCTGCGCTGATAAAAACTCTTCTTCCTGCCCTACAGTCAGAAATTTCTTCTGCTGTAGCGCAACCTCATGGAGAAAAAAATGACGGTCCCACTTATTCTTAATATTTTGACGTTTATCGTCTTACTGGTGGTGTTATCCAGGCTTGGTCGCAACGGCTGGAGCCTGTCGAAAAAGGTACTGGTTGGTCTGGTTATGGGCGTGCTGTTCGGTCTGGCGCTCCAGTTTATTTATGGTGACAGCGCGCCGGTGCTGAAAGAATCGATTAGCTGGTTCAATGTCGTGGGCAACGGTTACGTTCAGCTGCTGCAAATGATCGTCATGCCGCTGGTCTTCGTTTCCATTCTCAGCGCGGTTGCCCGTCTGCATAACGCCTCTTCCCTCGGAAAAATCAGCGTTCTGACCATTGGCGTACTGCTGTTTACCACGGCGATTGCCGCGCTGGTGGGCGTGTTTGTTACCACGCTGTTCGGCCTGACGGCAGAAGGTCTGGTGCAGGGCGCGCAGGAAACCGCGCGTCTGTCGGCGATTCAGTCAAACTACGCCGGTAAGGTTGCCGACCTCAGCGCGCCGCAGATGCTGCTGTCGTTTATTCCGAAAAATCCATTTGCCGATCTGGCAGGCGCTAACCCGACCTCCATCATCAGCGTGGTTATTTTTGCCGCTTTCCTCGGCGTCGCGGCGCTGCATCTGCTGAAAGATGATAAAGAGAAAGGCGAGCGCGTTCTGAAAGCGATCGACATCTTACAGCTGTGGGTTATGAAGCTGGTGCGCCTGATTATGAAGCTGACGCCGTATGGCGTGCTGGCGCTGATGACCAAAGTGGTCGCCGGTTCCAACCTGCAGGACATCATCAAGCTCGGCGGCTTTGTGGTAGCTTCTTATCTGGGCCTGGCGATTATGTTTGGCGTCCATGCGCTGCTGCTGTCGGTCAACGGCATCAATCCGCTGCGCTTTTTCCGCAAAGTCTGGCCGGTGATTACTTTTGCCTTCACCAGCCGTTCCAGCGCCGCCAGCATTCCGCTGAACGTGGAAGCGCAGACGCAGCGCCTGGGCGTGCCGGAATCTATCGCCAGCTTCTCCGCCTCGTTCGGCGCGACTATTGGTCAGAACGGCTGCGCCGGTCTCTATCCGACGATGCTGGCGGTCATGGTCGCCCCTACGCTGGGCATTAACCCGCTCGATCCGGTATGGATTGCCACGCTGGTCGGTATCGTGACCCTCAGCTCTGCCGGTGTGGCAGGCGTTGGCGGCGGCGCAACCTTTGCCGCGCTGATCGTGCTGCCTGCCATGGGCCTGCCGGTAACGCTGGTTGCCCTGCTTATCTCTATCGAACCGCTGATTGATATGGGCCGCACCGCGCTGAACGTAAACGGCGCAATGACCGCCGGTTCGCTGACCAGCCACTGGCTGCGACAGACGGACAAAACGCTGTTCAACAGCGATGAGCCGCAGGAGCTGGTACATCGTTAAACCATTAAGGGCTGGATATTCCAGCCCTTTTTATTTTGCTTCCTGCCCACCCTGTTAATCCTCTCTGCTTCTTCCTCGCCTGCGCGATATAACACAAATCCCTGTAAAATCCAGGCGTACCTAAAGTGCTGTTCTATAGTTAATGGAGACTTGAACGACATCAACAGGAGCAATGCTAATGTCGAAAGAAACCGATAATAAGGAACTGAGCCACAGCGCACCGGCTACAGGGCCTGAATCCGCTAAACCTGGTCTGGACTCTTTGGCCCCTGAGGATGGATCCCATAAGCCTTCCCCTGAACCGACGCCGCCGGGCAAACAGCCGACCGCGCCGGGCAGCCTGAAGTCTCCCGATACGCGTAACGCGAAAATCGATCAGCTGGACGCGCACCGTAAAGGCGGCGAAAACTTTCCGCTGACCACCAACCAGGGCACGCGCATTGCTAACGATCAGAACTCACTGAAGGCGGGCACGCGCGGCCCAACGCTGCTGGAAGATTTTATTATGCGTGAAAAAATCACGCATTTTGACCATGAGCGCATCCCGGAACGTATCGTTCACGCACGTGGCTCCGCAGCGCACGGCTATTTCCAGCCCTATCGCGCCATGAGCGACATTACCAAAGCGGATTTCCTGCGCGATCCCGATCAAATCACGCCGGTCTTTGTACGTTTCTCTACGGTTCAGGGCGGCGCGGGCTCCGCGGACACCGTGCGCGACATTCGCGGCTTCGCCACCAAATTTTATACCCAGGAAGGCGTCTTCGATCTGGTTGGCAACAATACGCCAGTCTTCTTTATTCAGGACGCGCATAAGTTTCCTGACTTTGTCCATGCGGTAAAACCGGAGCCGCATAATGAGATACCGCAGGGACAAAGTGCGCACGACACCTTCTGGGACTACGTCTCACTGCAGCCGGAAACGCTGCATAACGTCATCTGGGCGATGTCCGATCGCGGCATTCCACGTAGCTATCGCACGATGGAAGGTTTTGGCATCCATACCTTCCGCATGATTAACGCCGAAGGGAAAGCGACCTTTGTGCGTTTCCACTGGAAGCCGGTCGCGGGCAAAGCGTCGCTGCTGTGGGATGAAGCGCAGAAGCTGACCGGACGCGATCCCGACTTCCACCGCCGCGACTTATGGGAGGCGATTGAGGCGGGCGACTATCCAGAATATGAACTGGGCGTGCAGCTGATCCCGGAAGCCGACGAATTTAAGTTTGATTTTGACCTGCTGGACGCCACCAAGCTGATCCCGGAAGAGCTGGTACCGGTCGAGCTGATCGGCAAAATGGTGCTGAACCGCAACCCGGACAACTTCTTTGCGGAAACCGAACAGGTGGCTTTCCATCCGGGCCATATTGTTCCCGGACTGGATTTCACTAACGATCCGCTGCTGCAGGGCCGCCTGTTCTCCTATACCGATACGCAGATCAGCCGCCTCGGCGGCCCTAACTTCCATGAAATTCCCATTAACCGCCCTGTCTGCCCTTACCACAACTTCCAGCGCCAGGGCATGCACCGGATGGATATCGATACCAATCCGGCGAACTACGAGCCGAACTCCATTAACGATAACTGGCCGCGCGAAACGCCGCCGCAACCGCGACGCGGCGGTTTTGAAAGCTATCAGGAGCGTATCGAAGGGCATAAAGTACGCGAACGCAGCCCCTCTTTCGGCGAATACTATTCGCAGCCGCGCCTGTTCTGGCTAAGCCAGACGCCGGTTGAACAGCAGCATATTATCGAGGCTTTCTCGTTTGAACTGGGCAAGGTGGCGCGCGCCTATATTCGCGAACGCGTGGTCGATCACCTGTTGCATATCGATGTGTCGCTCGCTCACGGCGTCGCGCAAAACTTAGGTATCGCGCTCTCCGACGAGAAGCTGCATACCGCGCCGCCTAAAGATGTTAACGGCCTGAGAAAGGATGCCAGCCTGAGCCTTTACGCCGTCTCCAACGGCAATATCAAAGGACGCCAGGTGGCGCTGCTGCTCAGCGACGGCGTAAAAGCGGCCGATGTGCTGGCGATTCTGCAAGAGCTGAAAGTCCACGGCGTTCACGGCAAGCTGCTGGCGGCGCATATGGGCCAGGTTCGCGCCGACGACGGCTCCAGCCTGCCGATTGACGGCACCTTCAGCGGTCTGCCGTCGGTCACGGTCGATGCGGTCATCGTGCCGGACGGCAATATCGACGCGCTGCTGCTGAGTGGCGATGCCCGTTATTATCTGCTGGAAGCCTATAAACATCTGAAGGTTATCGGTCTGAGCGGCGACGCGCGTCGCTTTAAGGCGCAGTTTGGCCTCGGCGACGATGAGCCGGAAGAGGGCCTGATTGAGGATGTGAAGGCGGAAGGCGTGCTGATGAGCGAATTTATCTCGGCGCTTGGCGCCCATCGCATCTGGTCGCGCAGCCAGAAAGCGCTGAGCGTACCCGCCTGATAAGTCTGAGGCGGGCCGTTTGGCCCGCCCTTTTTCTTCAGAATTCCCCCGCCGCGTTAAGAAAACGTTAAGCCTGGTAAGTAAGCGCAAAACCTGCGCGATCCTGCTTGTTTTTTCCCGTGTTCAGGTCAATCCTGCTGTCAGTCAATGCAGGAGAATTACCATGAAAAAGCAGGATGGGCATTACTACGAACGTAATATTGATGGCGAATATCTGGGAGTGCCGCGTCCGCCGGGTCTGTAAAAGGTGTACGGCGCGGTAAAACAGCGGAGGCGGCCTGCGAAGGCCGCCTCCGTTAATTTTGATCAGGCCTTACTGATTGATCTGCGGATCGGTATCGTACTCTTTACAGCTCTGGAAGCCGTAGTTCATTACGCGACCGGTGTCGTTATAGCTGACAAAGTAAGTCTGCGGCTTGCCGTCACGCTCGCCCAGTACATAGGTCTGGCAGGTGCCGCGCGCATGTACCATGGTAATTTCAGTAGAGGCCGGACCAGCGATTTGACGAACCTGATCGCGGGTCATGCCTTTTTTCACATCCTTAACAACCGGCTGTGTAACAAAGCTTTCTGCGCGATCGTAGGCGGTACAGCCAGACAACACCGCCAAAGCCACTGCCGCACCAATAAATCCTGTGAATTTTTTCATCTTTATGTTCCTCATTTATTGTCCATGTCGGGTAAGCCTGGAACATAACTGCTGATTTATCAAATTTATGGCGCACATTTATCCGCTTTCAGCTGACTCCGATTTAACGCCGCGCGACGGCCATTGCCAGAGGGAACGATTACAGACAAAAAACACAGGGCGTCGGGTCTCTTGTCCGTATAATCGCGCGCCTGAGGGTTTCTCCGGCGCAACGCGCTTGTCGTTTTGCCTGATGCACGTTAGCTTTAACAGGTTACGCATTCGCAACGAGTCATATCAGGCTACTGATTTAAGGAGAGGTTTATGTCATTGCAGCAGGAAATTATTGAGGCGCTGGGCGTCAAACCCACCATTGATGCCAGACAGGAAATCCGTACCAGCGTTGAGTTTCTGAAATCCTATCTGAAAGCCAATCCCTTTATAAAATCTCTGGTGCTGGGCATCAGCGGCGGTCAGGACTCAACCCTGTGCGGCAAGCTGAGCCAGCTGGCCATCAGCGAACTGCGTGAAGAGACCGGCGATCGGGAGTATCAGTTTATTGCCGTGCGTCTGCCCTATGGCGTACAGGCGGATGAAAAGGATTGCCAGGACGCGCTCGATTTTATTCAGCCCGACCGTACGCTGGTAGTCAATATTAAAGAGGCGGTACAGGCCAGCGAGCGCGCGCTGAAAGACGCGGGCATTGAACTCAGCGACTTTGTGCGCGGCAACGAGAAAGCGCGCGAGCGTATGAAAGCGCAGTACAGCATCGCCGGGATGACCAAAGGTCTGGTGGTCGGCACCGATCACGCAGCGGAGGCGGTAACCGGCTTTTTCACTAAATATGGCGACGGCGGCACCGACATCAACCCGATTCATCGCCTGAATAAAGGCCAGGGCAAAATGCTGCTCAAAGAGCTGGGCTGTCCGCAACATCTCTATTTAAAACATCCGACGGCGGATCTGGAGGACGATCGTCCGGGCCTGCAGGATGAAGTGGCGCTCGGCGTAACCTACGGTTTGATCGATGCCTATCTGGAAGGTCAGCAGATTGATGAATCAGCGGCGAAAACCATTGAAGGCTGGTATCGCAAAACCGAGCATAAGCGTCGTCTGCCGGTCACGGTGTTTGACGATTACTGGAAAAAATAAACGTTGCTTTGCAGGCTGATTGTTCAGCCTGCTTTTCTTTTTGTTAAAACAGCGCTCTTTCGTCTTTCGTCTTTCGTCTTTCGTCTTTCGTCTTTCGTCTTTCGTCTTTCGTCTTTCGTCTTCCAGAACGTTAATTTCCCTCGCAGTTAATACAGAAATTTCTTAAAAACTGACCATCCCGCTGACAGGGCAAAAATCCCTACTAAAACCGCAGCTTAATCGCTACCGAGCGCTACAGCGCCTGTTGAATGACCCCATTCGCTCTGCCATTGCGCCGTTTTTTTGCACTGTTCAACTTCCGTTCCGGCTGATAGACTGGATATGCAACCAGTAGATGGAGTCCCCTGTGGTAAGACGTGCTGCCAGCCACCGCCTTGAATTTGAAGCGGCGGCCATTTATGAATATCCCGATCATCTGCGCTCGTTCCTGGATGAGATACCGAAACTGCCCGGCGTCTATATTTTTCACGGCGAAAGCGATGTGATGCCGCTCTATATCGGCAAAAGTATTAACCTGCGCACGCGGGTGATGTCGCACTTCCGCACGCCGGACGAGGCGAAAATGCTGCGCCTGACGCAACGTATCAGCTGGATTACCACCGCTGGCGAGCTGGGCGCGTTGCTGCTGGAAGCGCAGATGATTAAAAATCAACAGCCGCTGTTTAATAAGCGGCTGCGGCGCAATCGCCAGCTCTGCTCACTTCAGTGGGACGGCGTATCACGGCCGGAAATTGTCTATGCGCGCGATCTCGATTTCTCCTCTTCGCCGAACCTGTTCGGCCTCTTTTCCAGCCGTCGCGCCGTGCTGGAAACCCTGAAAAATATCGCCGATGAGCGCCAGCTCTGTTACGGCCTGCTGGGGCTGGAGAGCGCTACTAAAAATCGCGCCTGCTTTCGCGCCAGCCTCAGACGCTGCGCCGGCGCCTGCTGCGGTAAAGAGCCGATTGCCGATCACCACCAGCGTTTACTGGAGGCGCTGGAGAAAGTGCGCGTGGTGTGCTGGCCCTGGCCGGGCGCCGTCGCGCTGGTGGAAGAAGGCCCGCTGGAAACTCAGATGCACATTATTCATAACTGGTTTTACCTGGGCTCCGTCAGCGATCTGAGCGAGGCGAAAAACCTGACCAGCCCGCCGAAGGGCTTTGATAACGATGGCTACAAATACCTTTGCCGTCCGATGCTGAGCGGTCAGTACCCGATTATTCCGCTGTAAACGCGTTGCCGCTTCGCTTCGCGCGAACTGTGATTAAAGTCTACCTTTGAATCTGTTGTGTCGCCGTTTGTTGGGCACTTTACGGATGAAAAGGAGAACGCATGTCTCAACATGATCACAGTAAATTTTCGCGTCGCCAGGTTGTGGGCAGCTTAATGGGCAGCATGGCGGTTGTCGGTATGGCTGGCGGCGCCAGCGCAGCGGAAGGCAGCGCCAGCAGCGCGCCGCCGCTGACCGGCAAAAACCCGATCGACGCTTTTCCCAAACCCCCTTTCGAACGTCAACCGCAGGATCCACCCGGCCTGGCCAGTAAAATGGTGCCGCGCCCCGATCACGGTGAAGAGAGCTATCGCGGCAGCGGTCGCCTGACCGGACGCAAGGCGCTGATTACCGGCGGTGATTCCGGTATTGGCCGCGCGGTGGCCATTGCCTACGCACGCGAAGGCGCCGACGTGGCGATTAACTACCTGCCGGAAGAGGAATCTGACGCCAAAGAAGTGATCGATCTGATCAAGGCGGCGGGCCGCAAAGCGGTGGCGATTCCCGGCGATATCACCGATGAGGCGTTCTGCCAGAAACTGGTCAACGATGCGGCTACGCAGCTCGGCGGGCTGGATATTCTGGTTAACAACGCCGGTCGCCAGCAGTATGTGGAATCGATTACCGAACTGACCACCGAATCCTTCGATAAAACCTTTAAAACCAACGTCTACGCGATGTTCTGGATCACCAAAGCGGCGATGGCGCATCTGAAGCCAGGTTCGGCCATTGTGAATACCAGTTCGGTACAGGCTGGCAAACCGAGCCCGATCCTGCTCGACTATGCACAGACCAAAGCGGCGATCGTCGCCTTTACCAAAGGCCTGGCTAAGCAGGTAGCGGAAAAAGGGATTCGCGTCAACGCGGTCGCGCCAGGCCCTTACTGGACGCCGTTACAGTCCAGCGGCGGTCAGCCCATGGAGAAAGTGATGAAGTTTGGCGAAGAGGCGCCGTTTGGCCGACCGGGCCAGCCGGTGGAGATCGCCCCGCTTTACGTCACGCTGGCGTCGGCGGAGAGCAGCTTTACCTCCGGTCAGGTCTGGTGTTCTGACGGCGGCACCGGCACCTTCTGATAAAAAAGACCGCCGACGCTGGCCACGGCCATTCAGGCAAGGTGGGCAACGTCGGCGGTCTCAACATTTATCCCGCGCGACGATTATTCGTCAGCTGGCGGAGGCGTCATTTTACCGTCATGCTGCGGCTTTTCAGTCAGATGTTTCTCAAAGTTAGCGTTGTACTGCTTCTTCTGCTCCGGCGTCAGCACATTATAGAGCTTGTTCTGGGTTTCCATCATCGCCAGCGCGTTCTCTTTGGCATTCGCGGTCATTTTTTCCGCCTGCGCTTCCGCTTTGGTACGGTCGAAGCTGTCGGCCGCGATGATAGCGTGGTTAGCGCGACGCTCTTCCAGCGACGGACGCTTCATATCTTTGCGGGCATCTTTCATGATGTCGCGCATCTGCTGTTTCTGCGCATCGGTCAGGTTCAGATTTTTAAACATACCCATCGGGCCATGCTGCATCGGGCCTTTATGGTGCATCGGTTTTTCGCTGCCCGCTGGCGGCGGCGTCAGGGTATCTGCTGCGTGGGCGATACTTGCCGCACCAAAAGCCAGAGAAGTTGCTACAAAAAGGGAAGTCAATTTACGCATTATATTGTCCTTACTTATCAGTTTTATGACGTCAGCCTGTGTCGCTGCTACGGAAATAAGTCTACGACACCAAACGTCAAGTACTCAGTGGGTGAGTAAAGCCCTGAAAGCATAGAAGATAAAAATGCAGCAATCCTGGAGAGAATAAGAAGATTAGGGTCAGGAATTGCAAAAAAATATGAATGTATGCGGAAAACAGCGGAAATCGTGGAGAAGTGTAACCCTGCGGACAGGACAGAGGAAAGAAAAAGTTAACGCCCTTTTGTAAAGCGTCGCCCTGCCGCTTTTTCTGTGAGCTGCGTCACCGTCAGCTGTTCAGATGCCAAAATATGACGCCATTCCGCCCGTTATCCATGCGCCTGAATAAAAGCCCGGCCGGACTGTGGCGCTATGTGCTGTCGTTACTGTTGGCACTGTTTGCTTGTCAGCGCAATGTGAACCGGCTGCGCGCTGGCGTAGCGGCCGATCTTCCCGGCCCGCGCAGGCGCGAGCCTTCTCTTCACACGCGCACAGCTTACCGCTCGCCGCTCAGCGCCGCGTTATGCGCATTATCCTCTACCAGCATCAATCCGGCGCGCAGTCCGGGAGCTACATTGGGATTGGGAAACAGCACATATTCCCGCGCCTGCTGCACGAAATAGCGCGTTTCGCCATCTTCCGCCAGCAATGTGCCCTGTGGAAAGGCGGTAAAATTCAGCGTCTCGGGGCTTATATGCAGCTGGAAACGCTCGCTGTTGCGGGTAATCTGCTGGGCGACGCGATAGCGGCGCGGCGCGGCGGTGGTTTCCGGCTGCGCCTCGCCGGAGAGCAGCGCGGCCAGCGCCCGCCGTGTCGCCTCAAACTGCGTCAGGTCGTTCTGACCAAACGGCAGCGCCTTGCCCAGTTCCAGCGTACAGCTGGCTGCCTGAAAATGTTCACAGCTGTAATGCGTAAAGGTACCGCCCGGCGCGCGATGGAATACCAGCGCCTCCATGCCCGCCGCTGCCAGCCACTGCATAAAATCATCAGGCCAGGGACGCGTGCTGAACGGCATCACGCCGAAACGGGTATGGTACGAGCTGCGAATGGCGGTATGCAGATCGAGATGCCAGCGCGTCTCCTGATGTGCGCCGACCTGCCAGAAGGTTTCCAGCGCCTGCTCCAGCCGTAACGCGCGCTGCGCCTCCGGGCAATTCTCAAACTGCTGCCAGCGTCCGCCGAACAGCCGGTTTAAATCGCAGCGCAGATAGCGCTTTCCGGCGCGTAGCGCGGGCGGATTGCCCAGCAGTACCAGCAGCCGCACCGCCAGCGGACGTGCGCCCTGCAACAGCTCGTTAATCAGCTGATTAATGATTTCTGCCGGTGCGGTTTCATTACCGTGGATACCGGCGGAGATCGCCACGGCATGCTGCACTGGCGCCAGCGGCGTCAGTTCAAGGATCCCTTCATCCAGCCACTGCCAGCGCAGCTGCGGCAGCGTGCCGTGGGTATCGGTCGGCGCGGTGCCGGAAAGCGTTTGCTGTAACAAATCCTGCATGACATCTCCTGTGACGCGGAAAACCGGCGGCATACAGTAACACATGCCGCCGTGATGTTATTCCTGCTGGAATGGATAAACACTTCCTAAGTCTAACAAACGCGTCAATTCGTCCAGCGCCTCACGTCCTTCGGTCAGCAATTGCGGATCGGCCAGGTCGCTCCGGGTCAGGCGATCGCGATAGTGGCGATCGACCCACTGATTCAGCGTGGCGAACAGCCGATCGTTCATCATTACCGCCGGATTCACCGCCTGCTGCTCGACCGCGTTCAGCGCCACGCGCAAACGCAGGCAGGCTGGCCCGCCGCCGTTGTTCATACTTTCGCGCAGATCAAATACCATCAGTTCGCGGATCGGCCCGCCGCTCTCGACCAGCTCCGACAGATAGCGCCAGACGCCTTCATGCTGACGCGCCTCCTGCGGCAGTACCAGCAGCATATCGCCATTGTCGCGGCTCAGCAGCTGGCTGTTAAACAGATAGGTCGCCACCGCGTCGCCTGTCGACACGCGCGCGTCGGGCACCACAACCGGCGTAAAACCCGGTACCCTTTCCCGCAGATCCGCCAGCAGCCGCTCCTGATGCAGAAACGCCAGCTGATGACAGAACAGCACCTGCTGGTTGCTGACGGCAATGACGTCATTATGAAATACGCCCTGATCGATTACTGCCGGGTTCTGCTGCACAAACAGCGTGCGCGCGGCGTCAAGCTGATGCAGTCGGGCCACCGCCTCACTCGCCTCGCGCGTTTGCCGTGCCGGATAGCGTGCGGGAACCAGTCCGCCGTGCCCCTCTTCGCGGCCATAAACAAACAGCTGCACGCCCGGCTCGCCATAGTCGCCGCCAAAGCGGTTATGGTTGGCCGCGCCTTCATCGCCAAACATCGCCACCTGCGGCAGCGCGTGATGATGAGCGAAATAGCGTTCGTCACGGAAAATCGCACGCAGCAGCGCGCCAGTCGTCGGCGCCTCGATGGCGCGATGGAATTTATTGTTCAGGTTGGCGACGGTAAAGTGCGTTTTGCCGTCGGCGCTGTCGGCGGAGGGCGAAACCGTTGCGGCATTCGCTACCCACATCGCCGATGCGGAGCTGACCGCGGAGAGCAGCTGCGGCGCCTGACGCGCCGCCTTCGCCAGCACCCGGGCGTCGCTGCCGTCAAAGCCGAGCTGACGCAGCAGCGGCAGACTGGGACGCTCGTGCGGCGGGATCACGCCCTGAGCGAAACCGGCATCCGCCAGCGCCTTCATTTTCAGCAGCCCCTGTTTTGCCGCCAGCTTTGGATTCGACAGCTGGTGCTGATGGCGCGTCGAGGCCTCATTACCAAACGACAGTCCGGCATAGTGATGCGTTAAGCCTACCAGACCATCAAAGTTCACTTCTCTGGCTTTCATCTGCGCGTCTCCGGGTGACTGAAATCGAGACCGGGCGACAGCGTCGCAGGCAGGGTAAGATCGGGCGCTTCCAGCGAGGCAAGCGGCCAGGCGCAATAGTCAGCGGCGTACCAGGCGCTGGCGCGGTGGTTGCCCGATGCACCGATGCCGCCAAAGGGCGCGGTGCTGGCCGCGCCGGTCAGCGGTTTATTCCAGTTGACAATGCCCGCGCGTGCGTCGATCAGTAGCCGATCGAACTTCTCGCGCTGCGGCGAAATCAGCCCGCATGACAGGCCGTAACGGGTGGCGTTTGCCAGCGCAATCGCCTGCTCAAAATTGTCATAGCGCACCACCGCCAGCAGCGGGCCGAAGACTTCTTCGTCCGCCACGTTTTTTACATCGGTGAGGTCGATAATGCCGGGCGTCAGCAGCGCGCTGTCACGCGCTGGCCAGCGCATTTTCAACAACACCTTACCGCCGAGGGCGATGCGTTTTTGCCACTCCTGATAAATATGCTCGGCGGCCTGCGGCGAGATCACGCTGCCCATAAACGGCTGCGGCTCGTCGTTCCAGCGCCCGATGCGCAGCCGCTGCGTGACCTCCACCAGCCGCTGTAAAAAGGCGTCGCCTTCCGCCCCGCGCTTCACCAGCAGGCGGCGCGCGCAGGTGCAGCGCTGTCCGGCGGTGATAAAGGCGGACTGCACGGCGATATGCACCGCCGCATCAATATCCGTCATGTCCTCAACGATCAGCGCATTGTTGCCGCCCATCTCCAGCGCCAGCATTTTTTCCGGCTGACCGGCGAACTGCCGGTGCAGCTGGTAGCCGGTACTGGCGCTGCCGGTAAACAGTACGCCATCAATTTGCGGCTGCTGCGCCAGCGCCTGAC
>Ga0209463_1001766_pt1 | contig 12640 bp, 13 predicted proteins | sample AgamicMgSfrz_FD_187169 | JGI IMG/M metagenome (GOLD analysis project Ga0209463, IMG submission 187169) | Agave microbial communities from Guanajuato, Mexico - Mg.Sf.rz (SPAdes) (version 2) | ecosystem: Host-associated > Plants > Phyllosphere > Phylloplane/Leaf | place: Guanajuato, Mexico... | reverse complement strand
TACACCACTTAAACGTGCTGGACTTCTTACTCGTGACTCTCGTATGAAAGAGCGTAAGAAATACGGTCTTAAAGGCGCACGTAGAGCTCCTCAGTTCTCAAAACGTTAATCAATTTTATATTGTATGGACGTTTTACAAAGGTTTGTTACAGACAAACCATATATGAAAAGCATCAGCATCCTGCTGGTGCTTTTTTTGCATTAAATCCAGATAAAAGTTCTGTGTGGTTTTAATATTAATGTGACCTAATCGCTTTGATCCATCATCTATATCTTGGTGATCAAAAAATGAAGCGTGAGTATCTCTCAGACCGTGAAAAGTTGATCTTTGAATGCTTAACTTCTTTAATAACTCAGCTAATTGTTCGGACTGTTTAAAATCTCCACAGCCGCAAATATAATCATTCTCTTTAACAGGAATTTTTACTAAAAAGTTCATACATTTCTTTGTTAATAAAATATCACGTTTTGCGTTTGGTTTCTTTAACGTCCGCAAAGATTGTTTTTCTGTAGGTAATTCTTTGCCATATCCTTTCGTTAATTCCGTTTCTAAAGCCCAAAGTCTTGCTTCTTTCTTAGTCGGAGATTTTTTAGCTAGCTTTTTATGTTTTCCATATCTGTATAAAGAAACTTGTGTTTGGTATGACTTTGGCTGCTCAAGCGCTAAAGATATAAATATTATTTACGTATTGTTTGTATGATTATATTGAATACCCCTATATAATAGGGGTATAATGAATAATATTTGATATTTTATCACGTTAGGTGGTATTTTATGGAATTTATAAAAGGGAGTAAAACACCAAAAACTGAAAAGGGTAGTATGATGATTAATCACACACCAATTTATAGAAATATTGATGTAAAGAATATACGAAAAAAGATGAATATGACGCAAAAACAGTTTTCTGAAACATTAGGTGTATCTGTTAAAACAATAGAAGCTTGGGAGAATGGACGTAATAAGCCAAATGGTGTGGCAATGCGATTATTAGAGATTTGTAAAAAGAAACCCGAGTTGTTTGTTGAATTGAAGATAATCAATGAAATTTGAAATGAGGGTTAAAGATGGCAACAGCTGACCAAATAAAAATGCTTATAAAGTCACATTATGCTGATAATTATGAACATTTTAATACTGCTGTCCTTCAATTGGCTGCACATGAAGCAAGAAATGGGCATACAGCATTGGCGAGAGAAATTCAGGAAATTGTAAATAAAGAACGTAATAATAGGCATAACATTCTTCATTTAAATAAATACAATGAATTTATTGATTATCAAGAAACAGATCAAAGATTATCTGAAATGTTCATAAGTGGAGAGTTAAAAGAACGAATTCAACGGATTAAAAATGAGTTTAGAAGACAGGACGAATTAAAGAAATATAATTTGAAAAATAGAAGAAAAATACTGCTTGTCGGTCCCCCGGGAACGGGGAAAACAATGACTGCTTCTGTATTGTCAACGGAATTAGGAATGCCTTTAGGAACTATCATGATGGATAAAATGGTGACGAAATATATGGGCGAGACTAGTAGTAAGCTCAGGGTTATTTTCGAAGCAATCGGCGAACTGCAAGGAGTATATTTGTTTGATGAGTTCGACGCAATCGGTTCAAAAAGGGATCAAGACAATGACGTTGGAGAAATGCGAAGGGTTGTTAATACCTTTTTACAGCTTTTAGAGCAAGATAATTCGGGCAGTTTAATCATAGCTGCTACAAATAATATTAGCTTGTTAGATAAGGCGTTATTTAGAAGGTTTGACGATGTGATTTTTTATGGAAATCCCGATGAGCTACAAATTAAATCATTAATTGAGAATAAATTATCCATACTTGAAATGAAGTTAGACTTAACGAAAGTTATTGAATCAGCACAGGGATTAAGCCATTCTGAAATCTCTAGAGCTTGTGACGATAGCATTAAAGAGATTATTTTAAGTGATAAAAAGGAACTAGCTGAGAATATAATTTTAGCAATGATTCAGGAAAGAAAAGATATATATGCGAAGGGGTGATTGAAAATGGCGGAGCATATTTTTTTAACAGGAGAACCTGAAAGCCATCGCTATACAGCCTTTAGTGCACCTATTAAAGGAACTTTGCCCAATAGAGAGCGGCCGACACATGCGCAATATTTACAAAGAAAGCTAGGGGATATTTGGAAAAATGTTAAGGAGAGAGATAGCGCTAGATTAGCGGTATCTTTACCTGTTAGAAATGGAACCTACCTAGAATTTGAAGGTAGCCCCGATGAGATATTAAATATCCAAAGTTTGGAGAATAGGCGTTCAGGAATAAAATTATTGAATACTCGAGCTGAAGATTTTGAAAATCATCGTGTTATTAAAGCCACAGTATATGTTCCGAAAGGTAAAGAATTCTTCTTTTTGGAAAGAATCGAGAAGTATGGAGAGATTTCTCCTAAAGGAAATCCAAGGTATGAAAAATTAATTGCCACTATTAATGATATTAAGGAGGCAGTGCTAGACTCCTTTTGGATTGGTGAAAAAGATTGGATGCCTAATGAAAAGCCAATCTGGTGTGAGATTTGGATTCGAGATGAGTTAGATAATGGAATCGCGCTTAATACAGTTAAAGAGTCGATTGCAAAGATCGGTATTACTATGAAAAATGAAGAAATCAATTTTCCAGAACGTAAAGTAATTCTTATTAAAGCAAATAGGACGCAACTAACTGAATTAATTGCTAGAAGTGATTATATTGCGGAAATAAGAAGAGCAACCGAAGCAAACAGTTTCTTCTTGGATGTAGAAAATAAACATCAGGTTGAATGGGCGAAAGATTTACTTAAAAGATTAGAGCGAGAGGAAAGTAATGTTGTTGTAAGTATATTGGATACAGGTTTAAATAACGGAAACATATTATTGAATAAAATAGTAGCGGATGAAGACATACATAGCTATTTCAATGACTCAGGAGATGATTTAGAGGGGCATGGGACGGCGATGGGTGGGATATCAGCCTACGGTGATTTAAAAGAGGCATTGTTGTCCAACGAAAAGGTCATATTATCTCATTCTCTAGAGTCAATGAAGATTCTTCCGGATGGTAAAAGGAACGAACCTGAACTGTTCGGGGCAATTACGGCGCAATCGGTAAGTACACTTTATATCGAAAAACCGAAAAAGGATAGAATTATTAGTATGGCAGTGACTGCCCAAGATTATATGTATTTAGATGGACGACCATCCTCTTGGTCTGCCGCAATCGATGATCTGATTCACGGCACAATGGATAGTGTTCAAAAAGTTTTCATAGTTTCGGCTGGCAATATTCGAAGTCCGGAGAAAGTCTATGATTATCCTAATAGTAGTTTAATAGAAACTATTGAGGATCCAGGTCAATCATGGAATGCAATTACTGTAGGTGCTTATACCAATTTGGATACTCCAGAGGATCCAGCATATGAGGTTGTTGCACAAAAGGGTGGGCTCTCGCCTTATTCAAGGTCGTCTGTAATGTTCGATAAGATATGGCCAATTAAGCCTGAAATTGTGTTTGAGGGTGGTAATGCTGTTAAGTCAGGCGAAGGCGCCTATGAAGACGTAGATCTTTCAGTTTTAACAACCCATCATGATCCGGTAAACAGAATATTCACAACGATGAATGCTACAAGTGCAGCTACTGCTTCAGCTAGTTGGATGGCAGCTAAAATCCAAACCGAATATCCAAAAGCATGGCCAGAAACAGTAAGAGCTCTCTTAATTCATTCAGCAAATTGGACAGATGAAATGAAACGACAATTTTTGAAAGGAACAAAAAAGGGAGATTATCAGTTATTATTAAGAACATGTGGTTATGGGGTGCCCAGTTTAACAAGAGCAATAGAAACTGCAAAAAATAGAGTGAACCTTGTCATTCAATCAGAGCTACAGCCTTATGATAAGATAGATAATAACTATAAAACAAATGAAATGCATATTCATGAATTACCTTGGCCAAAAGATGAATTACTAAATATGCTTGATGCAGAAGTTGAAATGAAAGTTACCTTATCTTACTTTATTGAGCCGGGCCCTGGTGAAAAGGGCTGGAAAGATAAATACAGATATGCTTCAAGCGGACTACGTTTTGATTTAAATGGTACAAGTGATAAAGAGTCTTTTTTAAAACGTATCAATAAAGCAGCAGTTGCTGAAGATGAAAAAGGTGGCGGTTCTTCAAATATAGGGTGGCGGTTAGGGCCAGGTAATAGAGATGTCGGTTCCATTCATTCTGATACATGGACAGGTCCTGCTGCTGCTCTCGCTACGAGTAATTATATTGGGATATATCCTGTAATTGGTTGGTGGAGAGAGCGACCACATTTAAATAAATGGAATCATAAAATTAGATATTCATTAGTTGTATCTTTATCAACACCTAAAACCGAGATTGATTTATTAACTCCAATACTAAGCCGAATTACTTCTAAGGTTGAGACTGAAATCGAGATTCAATAGGTTATGGAGTTTTTATGAAATAAACCTCTGGAAGATGAACTGTAGGTTGAAAATGTGGGAACTGGTAGATGTGGTTAATATTGTATTGAAATAATAGCTATCATATTGGTTCGATTAATTTTAATCCTGGGTTTGTTACAGACAAACCATATATGAAAAGCATCAGCATCCTGCTGGTGCTTTTTTATTTGTGTTTTTTTCTGTTTGGAAACATATAAAATAGGATCATAGCAAGGTTTCTGTTTAAAAAACGAAGTCTATGGAGGGGTGTCATATGAATCTAACAACAGAAAGGTGTATCATTCGATCATTTGCCGAGGATGATTGGCATGATGTTTATGCATATACATCTAATCCGGCGGTGATGAAGTATATTCCGGGAGGTGTTTTTTCTAAAGAAGATGCGAAGGAGTTTGTCAAAAATAATCGTCATGAAAATGCTAAGTATGTCGCTGTCCTGTTAAAAGAATATCAAACATGCATTGGTCATATCGCGTTTCATCCATACTTTAAACTTACATCGGATCATTGCGACTTGTCAGCCTGAGAATGTGCCATCGTGGAGAGTGATGGAGACATTGGGGATGAGGAGAGAGGGGTATTTTAAAAAATGTATACCACAAGGAAATGAGTGGTGGGATGAGTTTTACTATGCCATCTTACAAGAGGAATGGTTCGTGAAGAGGGCATGATAAGTTTTCATGATATGAAGTAATTCGCCATTCCAAATATCCCTTCGCTTTCGATGTTGATATAATCAGGTCAAATAAGCAGAAGAGGGGCATGGCCATGAGGATCTTTGATGCACATTTCCATATCATTGATTTTCCCATTCAAGAAAACCAAGGGTACACACCGCCGAGTGATGTGGTGAATAACAGCTTTTTGATGATAAGTTAGGTCAAAAGAGAGAGCATTACATCAAGGAGGATGGAGAGCATCCATCGAAGGAGTTCGTACGGCTTCGACTCATAGAGGAAAAGGAGTCGGCTCGCTGCTCATAAAGTGGGCCATTCAACGCGCAAGCGACCGCGGATGTCATATGATTCAGCTGACAACAGACAAACAGGGGCCAGAAGCACGCCATTTTTATGAGAAATTAGGGTTTGAAACCACACATGAAGGAATGAAGCTGCATCTGCCCCATGAATAAGGACAACAAGAAGCGGAGGATTCACGAACCTCTGCCTTTTTGTGCCTTTATTTGAAATATTTGTTATATTGAATGTGTAAATCCTCTGTTATTGGGAAAGGAGAAACATGTTACTCAAAATCGGTCTAATTGTCATATGTGTGGTCATACTTTACGTGGTGGTTCAAGTCTTGCTGTATAAAAGCGATATGAAGAAAACGAAGGAAGATCTTTTGACATTTGTCACAAAAAACAAAAAGGACGTTTCAGTGACAATCATTGAAAATGATGATGTGGTGTTAGAATGGAATGCTGATCAAAAAACGCCACTTGCAAGTACGGTGAAATTAGTGTTTTTATTTCATTTTGTTAAAGCTGTATCGAGCGGCGCCATCAAGCTAGAGGAAAAAGTGGCATTGTCTGATATAGAGCGGTTTTATATTGATAGAACAGACGGTGGTGCGCACGCGTACTGGCTGGAGGTCAATGATTTTTCTGAGCATGCGACTTTATTAGATGTTGCCAAAGGGATGATGCAATTCAGTTCGAATGCTTGTACGGATTATTTGATTGACCGGCTGGGCTTAGAAAAGATCAATGATCAGATGAAACAAGCAGGTCTTACAGAACATGATGAACTCATGCCGTTGACGCCAATGATTTTGTGGTCCGCTTATGTATCTGATCGTCGGCAGGATGCATTCAAGAAAATGAGCGGTGTATCCGAAGAACAATACAAATCTCTAATGAATGAGATTTTTAATATCATGAAAAATGACCCAGAGCATAAAAAGGCGTTAGAAGAAAAAATGAAAAAAAAGAACTTATTAGGCTGGCGTATTCAATCATTACTGACGCAAAAGTTGACAAAGTCTACAACCAATCAATATGCACATTTTATGAAACGTCTCCAGGATGAGCTGTTAACAATAGAAGAAAAGAGTCTTTTTAGCCAAATCGTACTGGGAGAAACATTGAAAAAGGAAACAGATCAATATATTTGGTATAAAGGCGGAGCAACATTGTTTGTTTTCACAGGTGCTTTATATCGAAGAACAGATACATCCTCTATCTCCATCTCTCTTTTTATCAATGATCCGAAAGCGAACAATTCTCACTGGATTGGGGGAGTATTCAACGAATTTATGCTTACTGCAGCAGTGGATCAAAACTTTCGACAACGCTTGATACAGGCTTTCACTACATAAACATCAAAGAACAGAGGGAAACACCCCTCTGTTTTATTATTTCTGCATTGGAAACGCTTTGTATACATCTTGGCGTTTCTCTTTTGACTTCACAACTCCATCAACCAGTTCCTTTTTCCAAAGCGCTGTATCGTCTTTGTACTCTTTAAAAGAGTGTGGGATCTTTTTTTCTAGCTGTTTTCTTTTAAACGTGACGGACGGCTCGTCTTTAGAGCTCATGTTAAGTGTCACTTGCTCTACGTTATCGACCAGAATAAAAAGTGCGATGGCGTTGTATAAATACGTTTTTTCGATCGTATCCTTTTGATCAAACCAGAAGGCGTCAAACTGTTCTTCTGTATAGCCTGCATTTTCTTTTACTCCATACGTGACGTCTAATGCTTTCCCATCGATGATTTCAAATTCACGAATGACGCCTCCAGGAAGATCTGATAAGATTTCACGAATGGCTGAATTGTCACCGAGATACGTGTTTTTGTGTGTTGAAAGTTGTTTTAAGGATATGTCTGCTATTCCTTTCATATCGCTTTTTTTCTCGCTGGCTTGACTGCTGCACGCAGATAGGACGACTATAAGTAGCAGCAGGATATACATCCATTTCTTCATTGAATTTGCCCCTTTATCATTCTTTCTATATGTAAATGTCTATTTTATCACAATTTTCCATTCCGATCGTTCACAGGCCGTCATTTCCATTTACTGAACTGCATGTTTTGTTCAAACCAACGAACAATACAAAGAAAAAAGGAGTTCAGTCCATGGCAGAAGTGCTTTCATTTTATCAACTGAAAACAAAACGAGATGTCACGCTTGAAAAGAAGCTTTTGCGTACATTGTCTCTTCAACAAGTAACGGCTGCTTCCGAGAAATTCACAAAGAAGCTGTTTCCATTTGCAGATGATCCAGCGGGTATTATGAGTGATGGCTGCATCGATTTCGCCATTGAAGCTTTCTTAGCTGGCGGGAGATACGGTGAGTCGAGTAAATACGGCGAATCATTCGACGATATCAAAAAGCGGTCCTTCCAGGAGGAAGCTGAGCTGATTGAAGAGCTGGCAGGATGCTTGCAATCGTGGGGGAATATGTTCCGTATGGAGCGGAAGATGTCATGTTTATATCCATTTGCAAAGGATTTTTTAAGCATGTGGTGGCAGGAAGGCTTTCGTGAATCAGAAAAAAGACACAAGCTTCGGCTGCACTAAGCATATTTCCAGTCCTTGTCCCATATCTATAAAATAATGGTGTATGGGAGGGACAGGGATGAAAAGAAAGCTGAAGTGGACAGGGTTTTTAATTGGGTTTATTGTCCTTTTATTCTTATTCAGGTTTCAATTTCTAAATGATGATTCGTGGAAATCGTGGAATTTGCCTCTAAGCGGGAAGATCATCTATTTAGATCCGGGTCACGGCGGTCCAGATGGAGGGGCTGTAGGAGGAGAACTGCTTGAGAAAGAGATTGCACTGGATGTATCCATGAAGATACGTGACTATTTGCAGGAGCAGGGAGCACTTGTTCTCATGACCCGAGAGGATGATTCTGATTTATCATCAAAGAATACAAGGGGATATGCCCGAAAGAAAGCGGAGGATTTAAGGAACCGCGTCAAAGTCATCAATGAATCTGAAGCGGATCTCTATTTAAGCATTCATTTAAATGCGATACCATCTAACAAATGGAGCGGGGCTCAGACGTTTTTTTACGGAAAGTATGAAGAAAATGAAAAGGCAGCGAAGTTCATTCAAGATGAATTGCGCAGGAATCTTGAAAACACAGATCGAAAGGCGAAGCGGATTAATGGCATTTATTTAATGCAAAATGTCACAAAGCCAGGAGCTCTTGTGGAAATTGGGTTTCTCTCCAACCCGAAAGAGGCTGGACAGCTGGCAACACCTAAATATCAGGATCAAATTGCTGCCTCTATTTATAAAGGGATTTTGAGATATTTAACAGAGCAAAAAGAGCCTCCTGAATAAGGGGCTTTTTCCTTTTGATCGCAGGCAAACAGGACAGACATTGTAAGGATATGTATGATATACTTGGATTGTAAACGAATTCAATAAAGGGTGAGGTTCTGCTATGATCGGACAAGATGATGTGAGAAAACTAGTTGGGAAGATGGACGAACCTTTCCTTCATATACCGCTTGGTGAGCTGGATGCCATCAAGGAAATCAGCCTAAAGCCTGAGAAAGAGCATGTGAGCCTAAAGGTGGCCATTGCTAAAACAGGCACTGCTGAGCAGATGAAGCTGCAGCAAGACATCGTACAAGCCTTGAAAGCAGCAGGAGCTAACACAGTAGGACTTCGTTTTGAGGAACTGCCTCAGGAAACACTTGAAAAGTTTATGCCATCACAAGATGAGGAAGAAACCCTGCTTAACTCTAAAAATCCGCCTGAGTTCTTAGCGATTGCGAGTGGAAAGGGCGGCGTTGGTAAATCGACTGTTTCTGTTAACCTTGCTGTAGCGCTGGCTCGTCTAGGGAAAAAAGTCGGGCTGATTGATGCTGATATTTATGGCTTTAGTGTACCGGATATGATGGGAATCACTGTCAGACCAACAGTTAAAGGGGAAAAAATTATTCCTGTGGAGCGCTTTGGTGTCAAAGTGATTTCAATGGGCTTTTTTGTTGAAGAAAATGCACCGGTTATTTGGAGAGGACCGATGCTTGGAAAAATGTTAAATAACTTCTTCCACGAAGTTGAGTGGGGAGAATTAGATTACTTACTATTAGACCTTCCGCCTGGAACGGGAGATGTAGCGCTTGATATTCATACAATGCTGCCTAGCTGTAAAGAAATCATTGTCACTACACCGCATCCAACGGCTGCCTTCGTTGCAGCAAGAGCAGGCGCAATGGCACTGCAAACAGATCATGAGGTGCTCGGGGTCGTTGAGAATATGAGCTATTATGAAAGCAAAAAAACAGGTGAAAAGGAATACGTCTTTGGAAAAGGCGGCGGGGACAAGCTGGCTGAAGAGCTGCGTGTATCAGTCCTTGGCCAAATTCCTTTAAGACAGCCTGATTGGAATGAGGATGATTTTGCGCCTTCTGTCTATGATGCAAGTCATCCGACAGGAGAAGTGTATCAACACATTGCGAATAAAGTCATTGAACAATTAGCAGTGAAAGCATAATGAAAGCCCGAGTGGATGAATGCCACTCGGGTGATGTTTAACTAATCGCTTCCTTCGCTATCTTTCGAGCCGGAATCACTGCCGCTCTCGGATGCTGCCTTTTTGAGCTCATCTTCGAATTTCTTCTTATAAAGAGGGCTGCTTAATGTTTCCGTAATGACTTTTTCTAAGTGTTTTCTAAACTCTTTGCTTTTTACCAATTCACCGTATTTCTTTTCCATCTCAGGATCCTTGAGAATATCCATCATCAGCTGTTGATAGTCAGGATCCTTCATTAACTGTTTTAACATTCTTTCATGCTGTTGCTGCATGGATTTTGCGAAAGTCTCGGCAAATTTAGAATCCTCAAAGACCTTCTTCCAGAACTCTTTGCCTTTATCAGAAGTCAGTGTTTTCTCTATCGTTTTTTTCACAGTTTGTTCATCCATTACCAAAGCTTCATTCATTGCCTCGTCATTTAATAACTGTTGAATGGCCTTTTTACCGTCATCTGTCTTTAATATATCGACGACCATTTTTTTTGTTTCGTCATAGTCCATATTAGATGAGGATTGGGTTTTGGGAGCACAAGCTGTTAGAGATAAAAGAAGAAAACAGCTCATTATACGCAAGATGCCTTTTGACATACTGTGGCTCCTTTCGTTACATGTCTTTACTTTTAATATGAATGTTTCACGTAAATTTATACATAACAAAAATAGGGGTTGGATCAATTCAATGAAAAGTCGGGATTTAGTTCGTTTTTTCTTCTCTGTGCTAGCTGTTGGAGCGGTCATTACAAGCGTGGTAGGCTTTGCGCTGGAGTGGGGGAAATATCAGAAGCTTTTTATATCGTTTGAAATACTAGAGATCGCATCTGTGTTGTTTTGGTTCATTGGTGTAGGGATGATCTTTAGTGTCATTAGCCAGATGGGGTTCGTTGTCTTTTTGACGGTGCACCGGTTTGCTTTAGAGATTTTCCGGTCTCATTCTTTATGGAATACCATTCAGCTGTTTCTTGTGATTTTTGTGCTGTTTGATTTAGCTTACTTGCGATTTTTGTTTTTCGGAGAAAATGAATCATTTCTTCCATACTTATGGCTGCCTTTATTTATCGGTGTGTTTGCATTGATCGTGGCTTACTTTAAACAGCAGCAGTCCTCTAAGAAAACATTTATTTCTGCAATGTTTCTCATGGTTGTCATCACGTCGTTAGAATGGTTCCCGGCGCTCAGAGTCAATGAAGAGGACTGGCTGTATTTAATGCTGTTCCCGCTATTAGGCTGTAATGCGTTTCAGCTGTTAGCGATGCCGCGGTTTTCAAAAGCGAAAGCTACTTAACTTCTGATGACTTTGTTTTCGTGTTGGAAATCAGTTCGCCAACCGTCACATTTTTTAAATGCTTTTCTTTTATTTGTTTCAAAATAGCTGGTAAGGCTTGAGCGGTTTGGGTTGCTGAATCTGAGGCGTGAAGGAGAACAATGTCTCCGCTTTTCATTCGATCATTTACATTTTGAACAATTTGGTCGACACCCGGATTCAGCCAATCCTGTGAATTGATGCTGTAATGAACAATGGTATAACCGTACTGTGTGGCAATTTTCAGTGCTGTTTCGTTAAACTGTCCAGTTGGTGGTCTTAATAGTTGAATGTCATCTAGTCCAAGCTTTTGAAATGTATTTTGTGCACGGACAAGATCTTGCTTGATTTCACTATCTTCAAGCTGGCTATAATTTTTATAAGCATAGCCGAGGCTTCCGATTTGATGGCCGTCCTCCCTAATTTGTTTCACGATATCAGGATGACGCTCAGCCCAAGAAGCAGACAGAAAGAAAGTGGCGTTCTTTATACCGTACTCTCGAAGGACATTTAAAATAGGAACAGCCTTCTCATCCCCCCAGCCAATATTAAAAGTGAGAGAGACATGTTTTGATGAAGTCTCTCCTTTATAAATGGCTCGGGGTCCATGTTCAGTTTTAAATACCGACAGCGGCGGTGCCTTTTGTACATAAAAAAAGGTTGCAGCTGCAAGGGCTGCTACAAGAATAATGACAACTTGCTTCAGCCGTTTAATAGGCAACACATATAATCGACTCAATTCAAACACTCCTGCCTTGTCCAAGATTGTTACTTGATTGTATGCAGGACAAGGGTTTAAGATGCTTAATAAAACTATTTCAAAAAAAGTTTTGAAAAGACGTTGACCAAGAGAATGTTTTCGTGATATATTATTAATCGTCGCTGACACACAGTGACAAACACAAAACGCTTCGGGAAATAAACTTCAAAAAAGTTGTTGACATAAGATGAAGCGAAATGTTATATTATTAAAGCCGCTAAGAACGGCGGAGATGATCTTTGAAAACTAAACAAGACAAAACGTACCTGTTAATTCGAGTTTTTATAAAAAAATCCTATGATACTTCATAGGTAGTCAGTCAAACTGGCGAGGCAGGAAATGATCACATGCTAAGTTCGCTACATCGTGTAGCAACGCATGTGTGATATGCAACCTGCATACCTCGGAGAGTTTGATCCTGGCTCAGGACGAACGCTGGCGGCGTGCCTAATACATGCAAGTCGAGCGAACAGAAGGGAGCTTGCTCCCGGATGTTAGCGGCGGACGGGTGAGTAACACGTGGGTAACCTGCCTGTAAGACTGGGATAACTCCGGGAAACCGGAGCTAATACCGGATAGTTCCTTGAACCGCATGG
>Ga0209463_1001765_pt1 | contig 12646 bp, 11 predicted proteins | sample AgamicMgSfrz_FD_187169 | JGI IMG/M metagenome (GOLD analysis project Ga0209463, IMG submission 187169) | Agave microbial communities from Guanajuato, Mexico - Mg.Sf.rz (SPAdes) (version 2) | ecosystem: Host-associated > Plants > Phyllosphere > Phylloplane/Leaf | place: Guanajuato, Mexico... | reverse complement strand
AGCATGTCACACACAGGGTTTATAGAAAGGCGTGACGTCGCTTAGAAAACTGCAAAGTAATAAAAAGAATTTAGGTAGCAGATGTATTCCTACACTATCTATTTTTTTTATTTCGACAAGAAATTTCGGTTACTTTTTTAGCTTATTTAAAAAATAAGAGAAATTATTATTCCTTCCAATCAATCCAGTTTAAAAATGTTAATACATCATGGTTAATCTTCTCTTTTTCTTCTCCAAGCGTGTTAATATGTCTTGACTTTTCATACCACTTAATATGCCGCTCACTTGAACCAACGTTATCTAAAATAATTGACGCGCTTTCTTTGTACAACGCATCGTCTAATTATCCTTGTAAGATGAAAAGAGGGGACTGAACATCAGGTAACTTATTTTTAGTATCTATAATTATTTTTTGTATTTCTTTTAATGAGTTTTCTTGCACACGTTTTGTAGAATAAGCACTAGTTTTGTCGTGGGAAAGGTGAGATTTTCTCTTGTGTAGAATAGATACTTATTCAATCGTAAAGAGGAGGGGCTAACTTGAATGAATTTAATCGAGAGTGTATATATAAGGTCAATCTAACAAGTGTAGAAGAGAATATGAGCGTAAAGGTAGAAGACATTGTTATTACCCATGTAATTGTTGCTATTGCCAAGCACCAAAAGTGCCAAGAACTTATTAGGAAAAAGTATGAATTAGATAGAAAAGTTTATGAAAGCGAAGCAAATATCTATCCGCATTCGCATGTTTTTGATTCCTTCCCAGCTGTTGACGCGTATCATATGCACAAACTAGCTCGCATGTATAACATACGTAAAGCTAAAGAAAAAGATGATTTTCTTTTGGGGTTTATTAAACAAGGATACAATCGTGTCATTCAGTATGCAGAAAGACACCCTGTATTAGAATTAGAGCATTTTGTTAACTTTCATAGAAGCAGAGAATCGGGCCATGTGTCAGAAGCAGAAACACATCAAATGATTGCTTTACTTGTTTTTATATCGTGGAAATATAATAAAAAAATAGCGTCTAAAACTCCTAAGGAAGACGCTCTTATTCTTTCCAATCTAGCGATTAACTTACTTACAAAAGACCGTACACTGAGAAAACAAGTAAAGCTAGACGAAGATGGGAAAAGAAGGGCTATGAACGCTTATCAGAGTTATTTTGATAATAAGTTAAAAAGAGAACAAGCTGTTGACCATATGGTTAACCTTATGGAGGTAAAAGCATTAAAAAATCTTCCAAGAGCAGAGCAACAGAAGTATTTCAGTGGCGGAAACCCCAACCTAGTGTATAAGCAGGACATTTATCGCTATTTTAAAAATTTTACACCTCTGATGAACCTTAATGGGTTTAATGATTTTAACTATCTAGATAAGGTTCACCTTACGAATGAGGATTATTACGACATCTTTAGTGTGTTTCAGTATTTAGTCAAAGCAGAGCGGATAAAACAAAATGAATTTCCATTGTTTATGTCAGTTTCCATGGTTATTCATACCCTGACTCATCACTACCACGTACTTAAAAAAGCCTATTTTGAGCAAGAAGAAGAATTAGATAATAACAGAGCATTAGCGGTTGAAGTAAAAGAAGGCAACCAGCAACTGAAGCGGGATAAGAGTGAATTTGAAAAAGAAAAACGAACCCTTGAAGAACGGATTAACGCATTAGAAAAAGAGTTAGAAGAATCCCGTAAGAGAGAAGAAAAACTATTAAGGGAACAAGAAAAAGAATCGGTGCTTAAAAAGGAAGTTGCTGATGAAAACGAGGTATTGAAGAAGGTTCTTTTTAAAGAAGAAATGCCAGTTGTTGAAAAAGAAACAATGCAAGAAGAAGTTATTTTTGAAAAGTTAAAAGATTTAAAAGTAGCGGTTGTTGGAGGGCACTCTAACTTCCATACTAAATTAAAAGAAGAGTTTCCGAAAATCAGATGCGTAAGTCCAGACGAGAAAACAATAGACCTATCCTTTTTACGTAACATGGATGCCGTCGTGTTCGTCACGTCTTACAACAATCATATTCAATTTTATCGAACCAAAAGCGTTTTAAAGAATACAAACGTACCTTTAATCATGATGGGAGAAGAGCCTTCACCAATGTCCCTTTTTACACAAATTGCACACGACATCCCAGTATGAAAAAGAGCTTATTGTGTCTATCCATTTTGCAATGGAAGATATAGTAAGCTCTTTTTAAAAATAAATTATTATAACCAACCCAAAGAATGCAGAAAAAAGCAAAGACAAAAGTCTTTGCTTAAAAAGACGCTACATATTGATATCGTTTTTCTTTTAAACCGCGGTGAATAGCATTTGCGGTTTTTTGTTTTTCTTGAATCACCCATGCTTTATCATAGGCTATCTTAAATTTTTTCGAGAAGCTAATATACAGCATAAGTTGTGCAAAATAAACTTCATATTGGTGTGGATTTACTAAAGATAGAGTAGGGCGTGTTAACTGTTTTTTGTTTTCGGCTAGCTGACGAACGTAATCTTTCCATAACTGTACAACTTCCCGCATACTCGAATCAAACACTACATGTAACGTTCGATATAGGTTATAGCCGCCTAATTGAGGTTCCCATTTTTCTACTTGTCGTAGCAAAGTTAGTTTTTCATCAATATTTTCTTTTTCCGCAACGGTATCCTCATAAGGCATCTCTTTCCATGCCATAAGTCGTTGTCGTAATGTGCCAGTTTGATTACTTGCTAGCTCATGAGAAGGGGAAATAAAGCTTTTTTCTATAGGCTTTTCTTTGATGGTTAACTTATTTTTAATTTCATCTGGGCTATCAATTGTATTTACCAATCCCTTCTCGAACCTTCCATATCGACCAGCTCGACCGCTAATTTGTTTTACTTCTTGAATAGTTAACGGACGGTACCCTGCTTGCTCTTTGATTTGCGTTTCCATAAACACCACTCGACGAATTGGTAAGTTCACACCGATGCCGATAGTATTAGTTGCAATGAGTACCTCTGTTATACCTCGTGAAAAATCCTGAAGCTGCGCTTTACGAGCATGATAAGGCAAATTTTCATATACGACACTTGCTGTCATCCCTTTATCTTTTATCTGTTCCGCGAGTTTCATCGCGTACTCACGAGAAAAGACAATAAGAGCATCACCTGCTTCTATTGAACAAGGGAATAAGTATGGCTTGTCTTCAAAAAGAAGAGGTGTTTTGCGGTCAAACAGTTCAACTTCATACGTATCACCACACTCTTCAATAATGCGCTTTAAAAGAGGGAGGATATGAAGAGCTCCGCATAAATAAATTGTATTGGCTTGTAGGCCATATAAAAGACGTAACCAAGTACTTCCTTGGACCTTATCTGCGAGATACTGTATCTCATCTATAACCGCGACCTCATAAGTGTTATGAAGAGAGCACATTTCCACAACTGTTGCTCGATGCTGAGCACCTTTTTCATAGATAGTGGTTTCATCTGTAATGAGTTCGCATGGAATACCTGCACGCGTTACTTTTCCGTACACTTCAGATGCTAAGTCACGTAGAGGTCCAGCATACAATCCAGATAACGCTGCTTTAAGTGCATCTAACGCTCCACCTGTTTTCCCTGAGTTTGTTTCACCTAATCGGAGCTTAAAGTGTCGCTTTTTCTTACGTACATGCACAAATTCATCACGCGGATGAAGAATTGTTACGGACTTCGTTAAACTCTGCATTACTGAATCCATTTGACGTTTTTTTCTATGCAACGTAAGAAGAAGTTCTTCAATGCCAATTTGCTGCATCTTTCGAACATAATAATCGGAAGACAGCACGTCTTTAAGTTCAATCTCATACCGAAGCTCTTTTAAAATGCATTCACTAAGTTGTTGGTGATAATGACCGAATTGTTTCATGAGATATAATTCACGTTTGGTCTTTTTTACATGCTCTTTGTGCTGTTTCCACCATGCATATACATAAATAACCCTTTGCTCTAACAAACGCGCTTCGTCTAACGTGGAATAGGCGCCGTTTAGCAAGGCATCAATTTCTCTCAGGATGTCTTCTTCTGTAATGACCTGTAAATGTTCCTTTTTTCGAATGTCTTCTGCATAATCGTCGAACGTTTTTAATGATTTCTCTTGTTTCAAATGAATGTTGATAAGACCCTTTACTCCTGACTCAATATATACCGATTTATGTTGTTTCATGAGTGAGTTGAGGGTACTTGCGCTTTTACGCAACACTTTTTGAAATAAATTATATGAGTTTGCTTTACATTCCTCCAACGATTTTTTTACAAAAGGATTTAACAGTTTTCTGTTTCTTTGCGATAGAGTTTTCATCGTTTGAGCAATGGTCTGATGCAGGTCTATCCAATGCCTTTCAAGCTCAATAGATTCATCAAATGTGGAAGGTTTTTGCTTTAATAGGGTTTCATAACGTCGCATTAAATTTTGTATGTCTGCCACGTGGGAAACACTCCTTTTTTTTATAGTTGTGTTTATTCCAAATTATACCACACTGTTTTGAGCGGATTTTAAAAAAGAACGAAAAGATAATCATTGACGAAGCATACCTGGCGGCCGTAGTCGATATCATGAACTATAGGAGGTGAATGATATGGCCAAGTCGAACCGCGGGAAAGCGCTTTATAAATTACCATCCAGAGCAAGAGGAACGTGTCCTTTGTGCGGAAGAACGAGAATCAAGTTGTTGTATACGCATGTAGGAGAAGACGGAAAAGTAAAAGTCTGTAAGCAATGTAGCAAGAAATAAGTTATATACCATCCTTCCTTTTTCTTTACGCTGTATATTATCATTAATATCCATAAATTGTTATATTATAAGTAACAGGGAAGAACTTAAAGAAAAAGGGGAGATGGAGATGTCAAGAGGGACAAGAGCACACCGTTTATACCATTACCTTATGAAAACTGAATGGACTACACCACGCAATTTATCTTTCGTTTACCGTGGACTTGCGATAGAGGCCAACACAGTGGAAGATGAAGAGTTAACTCGGCAACTGCAGTCTTTTATGACATCCTTTGAGTTAGATGTCAAAGAGAACGAAAAAAATAAAGAGGTCGAAGATTATGAGGTAACCCCTATTTTCCTTTCGGATGAAACCAAAGCGCTTCAGAAGATATGTTTAAAACAAGTGAAAGAAATGTACGGAATTCGTTATTAACAGGCGAGAAGCATTCTATTTAAGTGTAGAAATGCTTCTTTTTTCTTTGCGAATTTTCCCATATAGTTTGATTAATGTATTCTAATTTGTGAAAAAGTGCGAGTTAAAAAAGATTTTTATTATGCTTATGGAACGTTATAAGAGATAAGTGTGATAGCTAATACATTCTTTCATTTATCCGTATATCTGGTGATTTGTTAAAAATGTTTTGTTCTGAATGCGAGGTGACTTTTTTTGACACGTTCCTTTTTTCAGGTAGACCCTCATAAAGAGGGAATGATTCGTAATATTAACCGAATTATAGCGATTATCATGTTTATCATACTCATTCCTGCTATTAATAATCAGTTAAAAGCAAATATGCCATTGCAGATGATGGTTATTACGGATGGCATTGTTTTCGTAGTTGCTGTCATACTAGTCTTTAGTGTTATTAAAAGGCGATTCACGGTATTCTCCATGTATTTGGCATCTGTAGGAAATGCACTTCAGTTTTTAGGAGGAACCATCGATACACATTTATATGCTATCCTTTTTCTTTCAGTTATCTTATTTTCTCTTTATCAAGAGTGGAAAGTTCTTACGTTAAACGTCCTTATCTTAACTTTGGGATTTCATTTTAAATTCCGAGAAAATGTATATTTTGAAAATGGAACGCAGTACTATTTATTTTACGTTATGTTTTTCCTAGCAGTAGCAGGTCTACTTGCTTATAACGTTGTAAGTGAAAAAATGAGAAAACAATTTATCAACAAAGAAACCGAACTTGAACAATCACAAAACCAACTGGAAAGCGTCTACAATGAAACAGCTCTCTCTGAGCAACGATTAGATATATTCAATAACCAACTTCATAATAATCTACACTTAACAAAAAACATCTCAAATGAAATTGTTCTAAACTTCTCTGAAATTACAAAAGGTGTAGAATCTCAAACAGTTAACATCAATACGATAAATGCTTCGTTAAAAGACATCGGTACTGTTATTGAACAAGTATCAGATGCCTCCGAAGTAGTCGCAGAAGCCTCTACTCAAACCGAATCCATTGCCACTGAATATAGTTCGGAAATGGAGAATGTAACAAAAGAAATGGAACGAGTAGCAGCTTCGATTCAATCCACTTTTGCTCTTGTGAATGAATTGAATGAAAAGAATAAACATATTAGTGATATCGTAGCCACACTTAATGGATTGGCGTCACAAACCAATTTACTAAGCTTAAATGCTAGTATAGAAGCAGCTCGAGCAGGAGAACAGGGGAAAGGTTTCGCAGTTGTCGCATCTGAAGTTAAGAAACTAGCAGACGACAGCCAAGAAGCATCCGAAATGATAAGCGATATCTTGCATGAAATTCAAGAACAAACAAAACAAGTGGCCAACGAGGCAAAGGAAGGGTTAGTGGTTGTAAAAACTAGCAGAGATACGCTTCTAAAAACACAAGCTATCTTCTCAGAAGTATCAAATAACACTAAAAACATTACGCAACATTCAAATGAGAATCAGCGCGTCATAAACTCTCTAAAAAGTTCAGCAGGGCTTATTTTAAACGAGATGGAATCTATTGCTGCTACTTCTGAAGAAGTAAATGCTTCCATAGAAGAAATTCTATCCAGTGTTGAAAACCAAAATCGAAATATTGATGATATTTTGGACAGCTTTAACGAACTACAAAAATAAAATGAATGGGTCCATAAAAGCAGTGTAATTTCATTAATGAAATCACACTGCTTCTCTCATGCAATTTAGGCTAAAGTTTGTTAAAATTAACTTCATTCTTTATACGGTTTTTAAGAATTTCGATTAAAACAAAGAGTCATTAGAAAAAACATTCAGAGTTTAGAGGTATTTCATGTATAGCTTTTGATAAAGATACCACGTGTAAAAACATAGAGGGAGGTGTAAATGTGGGAATTGATAGTAACGATATTATAGCTAAAAAAATCCTTACTGAAGCAAAAGGTTATCTAGATGTAGGATTTACACATTCGTTAAATCCATATAGCGGGTGTGCATTTGCATGCAAGTATTGTTATGTCAGAGAAATGCCTATTCAACGATTCAAAGACATCCCGTGGGGAGAATGGGTAGATATAAAAACAAACGCCGCTGAAAATTATCATAATGAAATAGCAAGGCTTCGAAAGAAAGACAAACCAGTTAATATTTTTATGTCCTCTGTGACAGACCCCTATCAACCTATTGAACGTAAAACGCAAATCACAAGGGGCATACTAGAAAAAATGATTGAAACACCGCCTGATTTTCTTCAAATTCAAACACGTGGACCGCTTGTGACAAGAGACATCGACTTGTTAGTACAATTAAAAGAAAAGTGCGACTTACTGGTATCTATGACGATTGAAACGGATAGGGAAGATATAAAAAACATATTCGCCCCATACGCACCTGGAATTAAATTGCGATTAAAAGCTTTAAAGGAACTTCATGCCGCAGGAATAGCCACTCAGGCTTCAATTTCTCCAGCATTGCCATTTACTCCTGATTTTCCTATTGTATTGGATGGACTAATTGACCATATATGGATTGATACACTAAGTATTGGGGACGGTTCTATGGGGAAGCGCTCTGAAAGGTTAGGTATGCCTCAACTATTTAAAGAACACGGCCTAGAAAAATGGTATAAAAGAAATCTACATATGGCAGTAAAAAAACATTTTATCAAACATTTCCCTAGTGACATGATACGAGTTTCCAAAGAGGAAGGTTTTCCAAAGTAAAAAACAGCTTGAAATCAAGCTGTTTTTTTATTTTAGGCCCACTCATTAAATATAATTTCACCAACGATACTTGGATTCCAATATAAGATTTGGTCATACTCCACTTCACTAAATTGAGAGTCTAGCGGTAACCTGGAAAGTAATTCTCCTTTACGTAGGTCTAAAGGAGATAACAACACTTCTTGGGAGAGAACAGTGAAAAATTGTTTACATGCATGTTCAAGCTTTGGATTATCAACAAATTGAATGTTTCCATATTCTACTTTGTTAGCGAATGCTGCTAAAGGGTAGTGCTCATTCACTAACATAAAGAACTGTAGTTTATCAATTTGAACGTGGATTGTGTAATAGTTCTTTGGGAAAGAAGGTTTTTTAAATGATATAACTTTCCCTTTAACATTATGAATCGCGTCATAACATTTCTTTTTTACATCTTTTAACTGCAATTGAGGGGGCTTATTTTCTTCTGTTTCGTAGAAGCCTGTAACACCCTTAGGTAATTTCATATATCCACCTCATTCTATTTTTTAAGTAATTCTTCTTGTACAAAATTTAAATGCCCAGGTCTAAAAAAGACTCTTCGCTAAATGCAAAGAGTCTACTTCTTTACTTGTTTGGATAAGGTGTATATGGATTAGCTCCAATCACTCTACGCATGTCATTAGTGATAACTAAGGGACCTTTATTGCATGCAGTTAACATCATTTCCTTTGGTAAAGAACGTCCATCAAAGTATTGCGGATTGTTGTTTTTCATTTCAATTCCCCCATCTCATAAGTTCTATCTATTTAGTAGTAGGCAATAGATAGCAAGAATCCTTTGTTAGGACCTTTAAATTATCTTACTGAGAAATAGAGGTAGTGGATTAAAAAACTCAAGTTTTCTACTTTCCTATGTAGGAACCCTTGTTCAAATCAATCACATGTGACTGACAATGCTGCCTTGAACAGGGTCTTGCTCTTCCGCAAATCGAATGCGAATAGATTTCCCTTGTGCATTCGGTGGCGCGCTTTGGACATGGAAGTGCAGGTGAGGTTCAGGTGAATTCCCTGAATTTCCGCAAAGCGCAAGCACTTGGCCTTTTTCAATTGACTCACCAACTGTCACAAAAACAGAATTTTGTTGCAAGTGAGCGAGTACACTGTATTCATTTTCTGTGTGTTTAATGACCACAACATTACCATCTACTTGGTCAACATTAATCATTCCAGGCATATTATCTGGAATAGAGTTTTCTACATAAATAACCTCGCCATCTGCTGGGGCAATGACTTCTTTTCCAAAAGCATAATATTGTTCATTTGTTAAACGGTTATCACGGAACGTTTTTCCTTCACGAATAATTAATAAATCAAATGCATAGCGAAGAGCAGGGAATGAATAATGGTGATTTACGAAGTGGTTGGTTCCTCCCCAGAATACATTCCATTCGTCTTTTACGGGCATAGCAAATGTTGTCTCTGTATACGTATTATCAGTTTCGGGATAGGTTAAGTATGGTGCCATATGAAGACGATGAATGACGCCGCTGTCATCCATAGCTACACTTAACATTTTATGATTGTTACTATCTGTCCATAAATATTGACCATATCCTCGTAATAAATGATTAAAATCGGTACATCTGTATTCAGTTACACCTGTATTAAAGGATTGAGCATAATCAATAAAATCTTCCAACGAAATAACACGTTGAAAGGATGGAGCTGTTTGATTATATATATCAACAAAACGTTCTTGTTGGAACGCTTGACCTAATTGAGCAGCTGGGATGTAAGGTTTCGTACTCATTATTTTTTGCCTCTTTTCATTCATCATTAAAAAAGCCTGTCAAAATGACCAAAGCTCTATGGATATATTGTACTAGTTTTTTTAGAAATAAAAAACAGTTTTTTCTAGATTTATGAAAAAAATTTATAAATAATAGCAAAAGAGAGAATAAAGTGAAAAAACAACACTTTTTTTTACAAGAATTTCGCATATGTTCATCCGTGAATTTTCAATGATAGAAATTAATAACAGATAGGTTAAGGAGATATTTACAATCTTCAGCATGTTCAAAATGAGTATTTAAGGGTGTTAAATGAGGATTTTGACACTTAATATGCGGAATTATCTTATTTCACTGCTTTTTAGTGACCAATACAATAAAACATAACGCTATTAAACAAAAATAATATGTAATATTTTAGAAACACTTATTTGTAAAACATTTATAAAAAGGAAAATAGTTCAAATCACAAGGTCTTTTGTCACTTTTAGTAACAATGGGCTAATTTATTCTATATTTAATCTTTATGATTTTTTTCTTAGATATCTTGTACTTAGCACTACATTATCCATTGTGTTGATATGTCATTTATCAAAGTACAGGGGACAGGAATGGACTATTTAACAGATTTCAGGAAACCGCTATCGCCAAGAGCAGGCGTATAGAAGTGAGTGAGGTATGGGAATTTGCAGGGATTTATATAATTTTTCAAAGTTACTTGACATCGCACCTATACAGGTGTGATAATCAATTTAACAAACGGACCTTTATAGGTGCGATAAAAGGAGTCTGCTAATATGAATATCCTTATTTCTACGAATACAGAACCTGAATGGAAGCCAATAACAGAACAAGAATTAGACCGAAGACGTTATGAACTATTTGTGATGGCTAATTGGAAAGCAAGATTACACCGACACGTATTCATTTATACAGATAAATGCAAACTAAAGATTGAAGGATTTGAGGAACCCCCTATAAAAATGGAAGAACCCTTACCTGCAGCTGTTATTGCAAAAAATAAGAGCGGAAAAGAATGGGTACTCGATGACGGAAAATTAAAAGATATGGCAGAGGTGCTAGACGGGTTTATGACTCGTTACAAAGAACGTTTGACCGAAGGGGAAATTATTGTAACTCCTATTATTGACCTAAGACTTGCCGATACTAAAACGTGTCCTATGTGTGGATTTGGTTTTCGTGGAATGGGCTCTTCGAGTCGCAGTAACAACTACACAGAAATTTGCAATGATTGTGGAACGACAGAAGCCTTTATGGATTTAGCACAGGAACAAAAAACTCCTGTCCGTTACTATGGCCGACCTATTGCGTGGGTTCAGCCGTCTCTTTACCGAGAAGTAATAGAAATGAGCAACATTCCATTAAATGAATTAATAAAAACTTGGGCTCACCGTGATTTTGGTTTATCATTAAAAGGAGAAGAAGAAAAAAAAGAAGACGTCATTAACGATATCCGCGCTTTAAAAGAAACGGTTAATAATGAGGAATATGAAAGCATTTCTGAGTGGGTCCGAAGTAAATTCCGTGAATATGCCACTCATTTCACTAAGTAATTAGGAGGAGGGACTCCTTGGCAGAACAAGAAAAAAAGAAAATCAAACTATTTGAAGTCCACTTCGCCTGGGTGAACGACTCACTGTTAAAGCGATTTACAGAAACCACAGGTATTAAACGCCGAACAGAATGGATTAAGGCATGTGCGAAAGAAGACTTTGGTATTGAATTGGATTCTCCTGATGACATACCAAGATTGGAATTAGTGATTCGTAGTCACTATTACGAAGATAAAGGCGAGTGGCTTCGCGAGAAAATGAGGAAAGCAATACAGAAAGAGCTATCTCTAAAATAGGGATAGCTTATTTTCTTTGTCTTAAACAAATGCTAAAATATACTCATTCTTTTTTATGATTAAGGTAGCTTCTAAGAAAATAACTGAAACGAAAGAAAGTGTTCGGAAAAGAAAGGTGAGTATATGAAATTATGCACGTTCTGCTCTAAACCTATGAAGAAAAAAGGACATCTGTGTGGCAGTTGTGTATCCATGATGAATCAAATCAACCAGAATCGAGAGAAAGTACCCAAAAGCGGCGATATGAAAAAGGGTGTTGCTTACAAAATCTCTCAGAGAAAAGTAAAATTTCTCATCGACCACGTGATAAAATCGAATGATTCCGACGTAATAATAAGATGGTTTAATAAATTACATTATTACGATTGGTTTACGTATATTCCTGAAGGCCCTCATGTTGTACGTCAATATAAGAAGAGCGTTCGTGCAACGAATCATGAATATATAAGCATAGATAAAAAAATCCCAAGCGATGTTTACGTTGCTGTCGAACTCCCGTATATCCCAATAGAATTTAAGAAACCCATTCATTACAATCAAGAATTAGTAAAGGTTAGCGGGACGTATGCTAAGCCTATCGTAATTGTGAAATGCAAGTCGTGTAAAGAAGAATATGCTTGTACATTTAGTGACTTTAAAATTGGGAAATTTGAACATCGTTGTAGAGCAACAACCTCGACTGGTGAGTTGGCTGTGGAAAATTGGTTAAAGGCTCAAAAGCTATCATATAAGACTCAATTTAATACGTTTAAGGTGATAAATCCACATACAAAGCATCAACTTCCATTTGATTTTGAGTTGACGAATAGCAAGGTAATCATTGAGGTGCATGGAGACCAACACTATAAATTTACTCCGCTATTTCATCAGACAATTGAAAATTTCCAATACCAGCAATGGAAGGACAATTACAAGAGGAAACAAGCCGAACAAAATGGATATATGTATATCGAAATTAACTACAAACAAATAAAAAACGGTTCATTTAAAGAGGTTTTGTCAAAAGTAACAATGGATTAGGTAGCCCCAATGTAAAGGGCTACCTAATCTCTTTTAGAAATTCTACTTACATTAATTCTTGAAGCACATTTCATTATCAAACTATCT